>ENA-USTZ01000027-USTZ01000027.1-human-gut-metagenome-genome-assembly--contig:-NODE-27-length-77085-cov-6.945538_pt1 | contig 77085 bp, 73 predicted proteins | sample MGYA00250049_ERZ773375 | MGnify/ENA primary metagenome ERZ773375 (study PRJEB29103, sample SAMN06111956) | human gut metagenome | biome: human gut; feature: ankylosing spondylitis patient; material...
ATCACTTCCTTCTATAATTATACCTGAATATGATGTTTAATCAATGTATTTTGACACCCTGTTTTTCGAGGAAATTAATTGGCACTTTTGCACAAGGTTTTAATATATGTATCCTTGAATTATTGTGCTATTTAGTATATAATGAGCATGTGTTTGATGAACTGTCAAAAGGTACACCTTTTGACAGTTTTTTTCGTTTAATACCTGACAACAAATGGCTCTCATCTCCATAAAAAAAGAGACTCCATCCATTAATGAACAAAGTCCCTTTAACATATCATGCAATTATAAATTTATTGGGCTGTCAACATTCCGGATTTTCATTGTTTAACCTAGGAATCAGGCCATTATTTTTTAACATTTTCCTCCAATTCCAACATGTACTTATCGAAGTCAGACATAAACAATCTATCCTGAATCACACGATATTTTTCAAATTCTGTCTCAGCATGAATCTTTGCGATTTCCGCGGACACCTTACCTGCATCTTGTAAAATACCGTAATCAAACATTTCAATAAAGCTATTGAGTCGTTTTTCCCAGTCCTGCATCGTAAGTGGAATGTGTCGTAATGTCATGTTTTCAGCAAAATCCAAGTATGCCGTAACCATACGGTTCAGCTGCTTCAGTTCATCCTGACTCAGATAATTCTTGGCAACTGTAACATCACTTTTCTTAATCTTTCCTTCTGGAGCATCTGCCCAGGTAGTTAATCCCATGTGATCTTTTGTGTGATCAGCCCTTTCCACAACTAACTCAGCCGCCGTATGTCCATGAACTGCGTAATGCATTTTATTCTGAACTGTTGCATAAAATCTTTTTGTAGTTGCAGAATTCTTATCGTAATCTATTGCTGTAGCATACAAATCGGTTATCTTCTGATAAAACTTTCTTTCGCTTGCACGAATCTCACGAATACGCTCTAACTGTTCATCAAAATACTTTTCGGTCAGATATGTTCCCCGTTTCAGCCGTTCATCATCCATAACCCAACCTTTGATAGTGTAGTCCTTCACAATGCTGTTTGCCCACTTACGAAATTGCACTGCTCGCTCATTGTTCACTTTGAATCCGACAGCAATGATCATCTGTAAGTTATAATGATTTGTTTCTCTCTGAACCTGACGAACCCCTTCATTTTGAACTATTAAGTATTTCTTAATAGTTGACTCTGGCTCTAACTCAGAATCATCATATACTTTTTTTATATGCTGATTGATAGCTGCAACACTTACATCATACAATGTGGCCATCATCTTCTGTGTCAGCCATATATTTTCATCCTCGTAGCGCATCTCAATGCTGTCTTGCTGATCACCAACAGAGGCAACATAGGTTAAGTATTCCGCCGCGCTGGAACGTATAGTTATTTCTTGTTTTTTCTTTGCCAAATAAAACGCCTCCTCATTTCACCTTGTTACTAATAATCAAGCTTAGTCGCTATAATTCTGAGAAGATGTAATCGACTCCATCTTCTCACGTTTTCTGTATTTATATCTAGCATATCAGCCATTTCTTTTACACTATAAATATCCATAGCAATTCCTTCTTGTAACTTTATCATAACACAACAAATATAGTATTACAGCAGAAAATGTAACATTAAATTGCAAACTTTGTATTAGTCGGCGTCATAGCAAATGGGGAGCATGCGGCAATCCACATGCTCCCCTTGTGAAGTCTCTTTTTGAGGTTTTTGTTTACTAACGTATTATCTTGTTTTATTCTACATTATTTTACTTTCTTCTGCATTACACCCTTAACTACATAGTATTTTGAGCCATTGTAATTAACATAGCCTGTGTATGTCCTATCCATCTTGCCGTTCTTCACATAGTACCACTTATTACTGTACTTACAGAGGGTTGTGGCTTTATTGTTCCACTTGCCATTTTCTACGAAATACCATGTGTTGCCGTATTTGCAGAGGGTTCTGGTCTTGTCAACCGTACACTTGGGTTTTCTTCCCATAAAAATACCTCCAAAGTAGATTTTGGTTATTTACCTTGTCTACTTCAGAGGTATCATATCAAAACGATTTCAGTGCTTTTTTACGTGTTATTCTATTAAATTTTACCTATTAGCTTATATAAATGAAACTTATCGATACTTAAATAGCCCGCTCTTAGAGGAAATTTAAAAGTTGCCGTCTGTGTCTAGTTATTTAACAGGAAGAGGAAGAATATATTTTCTCATCCCTCCCATTGAACCGTGCGTACGGGTCTCTTATACAGATCTACAGCTTATATTCCAACTTTAACTATGGTGTTGTGAAGTTCAATCAACTTTCAGCATCCGATACCCCACGCCAATGTGTGTTTGGATATATTGTGGAGAGTTTGGTTCTTTCTCGATTTTTTTACGAAGTGTTACCATAAACACACGAAGGGAAGCAATATCATTATCCCAACTACTTCCCCAAATGCTTTGCGTAAGGAAAGTATGGGTCAGAACTTTTCCTATATTTCTTGTCAACAGGCAAAGCAACTTATATTCAATAGGTGTTAAATGCAACTCTTCTTCATTCAAATAAGCACAACCTGCAGCATAATCTACACGAAGTTTTCCGTTTACAAAAACAACCGCTTCGGCAGGGGATACTTTTTGCATCATCAATAACCTTCTTTGCGTGACTCGTAGTCTGGCAAGCAGTTCCTCAACAGAAAATGGCTTTGTTAAATAATCATCTGCGCCAGCATCCAACGCATCAATTTTATCGGTATCTTCACTGCGAGCACTGATTACGATAATTGGCATATTTGACCAAGTACGAATTTTTTTAATAATCTCAACACCGTCTATATCAGGAAGTCCTAAATCAAGTAAAACGATGTCAGGATTGTGTGAAGAAGTTTCTAAAATTGCCGATTGACCATCGGGTGCCGTCAGATATCGGTATTCGTGCGTTTTTAAGGTTGTTGTAATTAAATTTCTGACAGATGTGTCATCTTCTACAACTAATATTAGTGACTTATTCATATATTTTGACCTCCCCTGCCGGTAATGTAAATGTAAATACTGTTCCGTGCGGCAGATTATCTGAAACAGTAAGTTCTCCGCCGTGGGCGTTAATAATGGACTTGCACAAAGATAATCCGAGTCCTAAACTTCGGCGGCTGTCTGCAATTTGATTTGCACCGCTATAGAACATGTCGAATATCCGCGGCTTTATTTCGTCAGCAATTCCGTTTCCGTCATCCGATATAGATACGATTGCTTGTTTTCCCCGCTTTTCTGTCCGAATAACAATATGAGAGTTTTTAGGTGTATATTTGATAGCATTATCAACAATATTGATGATTACCTGAACAATAAGCTTTGCATCCATTTTTGCAAGAAGAAATTCTTCTTTGCTTTCAACGGAAATATGATGTTCTTCACTCTTTCGGTTAATATGATGTAACGCTTCTGTGATCACGTCATCCATCAAATCTTCCGTTATACGGAGATTCAACCGTCCTTCTTCAATCCTGGTTACAGCCAGCAAGTTTTCTACAAGATTAATCAGCCACATGGAATCATCATAAATATCCATGTACAGCTGCTTTTTTGTATCATTATCAAAGTAATCACCGTTGGACAAAAGATTGCTGGCATTACCGGAAATGGATGTCAGCGGTGTCCTCAAATCATGTGAAATAGCACGCAGCAGGTTCGCTCGCAACTGTTCATTTTTTGCAAGAATGGCCGCCTCCTGTTTCTCACGGGCATTTTTCTCATTTTCCAAAGCCAGGGCACATTCTCCGAGAATGGATAGTAGAATACTGTTTTCAAATGGATCAAGAGGTATTTCCCCCATCACGATTCCAATAACTCCATATACCATACTGCTGCTGCGAACAGCAAGGTACAGGCATTTTGCATTGGAAAGCGTTCCTGTTGTAGCTCCGGCACGTTTATTGTTTTTTAATACCCAGCCGGCAACGGCCTTTTCATTTTCGGAAATACACGATTCCAAATTTTCTTCAGTTACAGAAAAAATATGCGGCGTATCCAACACTTCTCCATCAGCTAAATAAAAAACGATATCTTTTCTCAAGAGTTTAATGAGCTGATTTGAAGTTGCAGATACAATTTCATTTTTATCTTTTGCCTGTTGCAATAGCTGGTTTGTATCAAATAACACTTTGGTACGGTAAGCAGATTGTGCCGCCTGTTTTGCTTGGTTTTTAATCCGTGTAGCAAGAGAACCGGTTAAAAATGCCGCCAACAACATGATAATAAAGGTAACAGGATAACCCTGATCATATGCCTGCAAGGTAAATTGAGGTTCCGTAAACAGGAAACTAAAGACCAAAACACTTACAATCGAGGAAATTAGGCTGTATATCTGATGTTTCGTGATGACAGCGGTGACAAGAACACCTAAGACAAAAACAGTAATGATATTTGCTTCGTCAAATCCAAATTTCTGGAAAATCATTCCGACTAAACTGGATAAAATCAGAATTGCAGTAGATTTTAATGTATCAGTGGCAGAGAATACGATATGATTCTTTTTCCTGCCCCCTCTTAACTGATACACTGCCGCATTAGAAACCGCATCCGGAATAATATGCACATCCAGGTTAGGGGCATAATCAATCAATTTTTCTGTCAGGGTCGGTTTGCTGAGCAAATGCCGTTTTGTAGCAGAACTACGTCCGATCACAATCTTTGACACACCGGACAAACGAGTAAATTCCGCAATCTGAAACGGAACATCTTCTCCGTAAACTGTTTCTATTTTTGCCCCAAGCTGCTCAGCAAGACAAATATTTGAACGCAGGCGTTTTACATTTTCCTCGCTCATCACCGAAAAATCCGGGGTTTCTACAAATAGAGCCGTAAACTCCCCTTTAAAAGCAGAAGCCATTTTTGCGGCGGTACGGATAATTTTCGCATTGGATGGAGAAGAAGATAGACATACAAGAATATGTTCGCCTGTGTGATAATCTCCATGATTTTTTATACGGGTATTTTCTGTGAGGATATTCACCCGGTCCGCACATCGCCGCAGTGAAATCTCCCGGAGAGCCGTCAAATTTTCTATTGTAAAAAAATTTTCTACTGCCTGTTTTTCCTGTGTCTGTCTGTATACATTTCCTGTATTCAAACGGTTGATCAAATCCTGTGGTTCAATATCTATTAATTCAACCTGATCTGCATTATCAAAAATAGAATCCGGGATGCGTTCCCGTACAACAATTTCCGTAATGGATGCAACTGTATCACAAAGGCTTTCAATATGCTGAACATTGACAGTCGTATAGACATCAATCCCTGCATTCAAAAGTTCCTCAATGTCCTGATACCGTTTTGCATGACGGCATCCTTCGGCATTCGTATGCGCAAGTTCATCTACAAGGATAAGCTGTGGTTTTCTTTTCAACGCCATGCCAATGTCGAATTCGTCCAGTATCATACCATTATAAAAAACTTCTCTTGTAGGAAGAACTTCTAAGCCATTCAAAAGAGCTGCTGTTTTGGGACATGCGTGGGGTTCTACATAACCGACTACCACGTCAATTCCCTGCTGTTTTTCCATATGAGCTGCTTCTAACATGGCGTAGGTTTTACCCACACCAGCTGCATATCCGAAAAAGATTTTCAAATGTCCTTTATTACGTTTTTCTTCATCAGCTTGGATTTTCTTTAATAACTGATCCGGATTGTGTCTGCTTTCACTCATACGGTCATCTCCTTGTGCAAAAACATTATATAGAATAATGCGTAAATTCCAGAAAAGCATTCTAGCACTGACATTAAAATCGCATAAAGATTATACCACCTTTTCTTCTTTTTTTCCATTCGGGCGTGTAGCCGAAAGCAGAAAACGCTGCGAAAAATCACGCAATTTTTCGACAAATAGACCCTTCATACAATTAATGTCATTTTGCCATATCACTCTCGCTGGTTTCTCAATCGTGTTGATGGGATGTACCGCAATGTCTATAGAACCTGGAGTAATGACACTTTGCTTTATTTGAAAGGATAAGGAACAATACTCATCTTTCAAAATATCGTTGGAATTTTCTATGATAAAGCCAAAATCAAGTTTATTATTTTCCAGCCCATTTATTATTTCACTTACAGAACCGTAGAACAGGTTCAGTTCATAGTTTGGGTATTCGCTTGAAAATTGTTCTAATAGATCTGCAATAGAATCTATGATTGCAGGTGTTTCAAATCCAATCCTGAGCTTAGAATCTGAAATAAGTTTTTGGGATTGATTTTTCTTGAGAAATTTATCCAGCTTTTCCATAAGAAAATAACCACAAATAAATGCTACCAATACCACTATAAGTAAAACAAAGTCTTTCATATCACCAACTTCTTTCAAAAATTAAATATGAAAACATTTTTGAATATGTTTCGTCTCCCCAAGAACAAACATGGTACTGTCCTTTAACAACTGCGTATCGGAACTTATTTTCAAATTCATAATATCATTTGTTTTCAGCGCCATAATATTGATGTTATATTTTTTTCGTATATCCAACTGACCGATTGTTTTTCCTATCCATTCTCCCGGTATAGATATTTCAAAGATTGCATGTTCTTCATCTAGTTCTATGTAATCGAAAATATGATCAGCACTATAACGGATTGCAACCCAATCGGCAAGCTGCCTTTCGGGATAAACAATTTCATCTGCGCCGTTTCGTAAAAGAAATTTTGCATGAACATCACGAGCGGCACGAGACACCACCATTCTTGCACCGAGTTCCTTCAAAAGGGACGTTACTTCCAATGAATTCTGAAAGTTATCTCCGATAGCCACAATACAAACATCAAAATTTTCAACACCAAGCGAACTTAAAAAATCCTCATTAGTCGCATCCCCAATCTGAGCGTTAGTTACAAAGGGAAGTACAGCATCAACTCGAGTATCTTCTTTATCTACCGCCATCACTTGATGATGCAATTCATCTAATTTTATAGCAATGTGCCGTCCGAATCTTCCCAGACCGATAAGTAATATTGATTTCATTTTTTTATTCTCCTTAACCTACTGTAATTTTTTCCTGAGGATATTTTGAACCGTTAGGCTTTTTTTCAGAAATGGTAGCAAAAATCAAGGTCAATCCTCCCACTCTGCCCAAAAACATCAGGCAAATCAAGATTATATGGGAAACAAGCCCCAGGTCAGGAGTTATTCCCAACGATAGCCCTACCGTCCCGATTGCCGACGCCGTCTCAAACAAAGCGGTCATAAGTGGAATATCTTCTGTTCTGCTAATTACCATTCCTCCGACAAGGAATAAAACGATATACATCAAAAAAATCGTAGCTGCATTTCTGATAGTGCCATCCGGAATTCGTCTGCCGAAAAAATGGGTGTGTTCCTTTTTTCTAAATACAGATAATGCCGATGAAACGAGAACTGCAAGAGTTGTCGTTTTCATACCACCTGCAGTGGAACCAGGCGAGCCACCGATGAGCATCAGCATAATGATAAGCATTTGCCCAACTTCACTGAGTAAAGTCAAATCTGCCGTATTGAATCCTGCTGTTCTCGGCGTAACGGATTGAAACAAAGAAACCCATACTCTTTCTGTAAGAGGCACATTTGAAAACTCAAAACAAAAAAAATAAAGAGCCGGTAAGAATATCAATATTCCTGTTACCATAAAAATCACCTTGCTTTGCATCCGGTATTTTTTAAAATGCCATTTATGATTCTTTATATCCTCCCAGGTAAGGAATCCAATACCTCCTGCAATAATCAGCATCATAATTACAAGATTTACAATCGGCTGTACAGAATAAGAGGTCAACGAGGAAAAATGGCTTCTTATACCAAATAAATCAAATCCTGCATTGCAAAAAGCAGAAATAGAATGGAACAGTGAATACCATATTCCTTTCCAAAACCCAAAGTCCCTGCAAAAAACAGGGGCTAAAAGAACCGCACCAATGATTTCGATAAGAATAGTAGTCCGAATAATAAATTGCGTTCTCCGCACAATACCACCCACCGTTGGAGCCGAAATTGCCTCTTGCATGGTACTTCGCTGCATCAACCCGATTTTGCGTCCGGAAACAACAGCAATCGCAATAGCAATCGTAATAATTCCCATACCTCCGATTTGAATCAGCAGTAAAATAACTCCTTGGCCAAATAAAGACCAGTAGGTTGCCGTATCATTAATAACCAGTCCCGTCACACAAACCGCAGAAGTTGCGGTAAACAAAGCATCCAAAAAGGAGGTACACCGACCGCTTTTTGTAGCAATCGGCAGCATCAAAAGCAGACTGCCTAAGAGAATCACGGATAAAAACCCTAGACTAATCACTTGAAATGATGTTATATGTCGATGTCTTGATCTGTTTGTCCGTTGCATAACTGTATCCTCATAATCTTAATTTTTTTTTATATTTCCTTTATTCTATCTTTATTTGTATTAAATGGGCGTAAGTAAGTTTGTTTTGAAATTAAGATTGTGTAAAGATGAGCAGAAGTCTGAAATGCAATACTACTGACACTTCGATGCCGTTCATAATATGCTTTTTCTTGCCCTGTTTGCCTGTTGGTGTGAAACTCATATACCTCGCAAAGTGCCTAAATCTGAGAATTTCTATGAAATTCTCAGATCGCGTACATTCGTCAAATTCCGCATAAACACTGGCTTTACAGCCAGTTGTTTCTTCGGAACACTCCTCATTGTCTTCGCGGAAATTAAGGACTTCTACGAATTCACCCGATGTAGACAACACACGATCTCCACATGTGTCGAGACAATACCGTGGATGTCGGGAGTACATGGGAATAAATCATACCCATGTGTATGAGGGAATAAGTCCACTGCTTTCTAAGGAATCATATTCATAAAACAGATTAACTTTTTTCTTGCTATTCTTTCAGATATAATATCCATTTCCCGATTTTGGGAATTCTGTCAAGCAAATAAGCAATCACGAATGCACCAAAGTTGGATATAAAAAAAAGTGCCATTACTTTAACAGGCAAAAGTACTGCCCATTTTCTAACATAACTTTTAAGAAAAAGCCTAATCAAATAATGAATAAAATATACGCCAAAAGAGTATTTCGCGAACCATTTAACTATGGGATACAAGTAAATATGTTGAATTCTCGAACCCAGTTCAAAAATCGTTACCGTCGCTATAAATATGAATAGATTATTATACCAAACATTATACGCATATCCCATATGATAGGAATATAACATAAGAGAAATTATAGCTAAAAAGGATACAATACTGACCATTGTCAGAAATAATGATTTGAAATTCTTTAATATACCTCTTTTGATTACATAGCCCATAATCAAATATATTCCATATGTCCCACCGCTGAAGCCTAAGGACATTTGTAATTGCAGCGGAGAACCTCCGGTCAACACGTTGTAGAGTAAAACTGCAAATGGGTAGCCAAAAGAATACACTATGAAAAAGCTGAGTGGGAATCGTAGCATTTGTAAATCAATCCCTTTTAGTGCTCTAGCCACAAAAGGTATCAGAAGATAAAAACCTAATATCATCGGCATGTACCATACATGCCCCATATTTACCTTATGAACAAAAAGTAAATCCTGGATAAATCCAATAGCGGTAAGTTCCTGCTTTGCATAAAACTTCAAGAATAAATCATATCCCGCAACCCATATCTCGGTACAAACCAACAAGCGCAGCCAATTATTTTTCCAAAATCTAACTATCTTTTCCGGATCATACTCACGATCCAGCAACAAATACCCCGTTATCATCAAAAAAATAGGTACGCCTAGCCGTCCTGCAGCCAAAGCAGTTATAGCAAAAACTTTTGATTGCATGCTGATCGTTTCCATAAATTCTACATTAAATCCATAAATACTTTCCGTCGCATGAACCAATACCACTGCAAAGATTGCTATCACTCGAAGTAAGTCAATCCATTCGACTCGTAAACCTGATTTACTCATAAATGCTTTCCTCCATTTCTTTTCAGGTAACAATTTTACCTATCCGCTCTTGACAGCAGTATAACCGTCTCCACATGGCTTGAATGGCAGAACTGGTCGACTGCCGCCACTTTTTTCAAATCATACCCGTTTTCTCTCAGGTACTTTACGTCCCTTGCAAGGGTGGCAGGGTCACAGCTTACATACACGATCCGCTTTGGTGCCATGGCGACCAAAGTGTCCAATAATACAGCATCGCAGCCCTTTCTTGGTGGGTCCACAACTACCACATCCGCCTTTGCAGCGTCTCCGCCCTGCCTGTACATTCTCGGAACCACTTCTTCTGCCTTGCCAACATAAAATTCCACATTATCAAAACCATTCAGTTTTGCATTATTCTTGGCGTCCTCAATGGCCTGAGGTACTATCTCAACGCCGTACACCTTTCTTGCCTTCTGTGCCAGGAACAGTGAAATAGTGCCGATTCCGCAGTACATGTCCCAGACGATCTCATCCCCGGACAGGTCTGCATATTCAAGAGCCTTGTCATAAAGCACCTTTGTCTGGACAGGATTTACCTGATAGAAGGACAACGGCGAGATATGATACTTAACATTTCCTATATAATCTGTGATATATGACTGCCCCCACAGGGTCACGCACTTGTCCCCCAGTATGCGGTTGGTCTTCTCACGGTTTATATTTATGCATATGGATGTCATCCCTTCGATTCCTGCCAGTTTCTCTACCAGCTCATCAACATGTGGAATGTCATTCCTATTTCCATTTATTATAAGGCACACCATTATCTCTCCTGTGGTGAAGCCTACCCTTGTAAGGATGTGTCTCACAAGCCCCTTGCCTGTTACCTCGTCGTAGGTTGACACGTTATATTTCTCTGCAAATGCTCGTACAGTCCTGATGATCTCCTTATTTACAGGCACGCCAATGGCACAATCATCTGTATCAATGATCTGGTGGGTTCTTCCGGCATAAAATCCGATCACTACCTTGCCATCTCTGTCTCTGCCCACTGGAAACTGGGCCTTGTTCCTGTAATGATAGGGATCTTCCATGCCATATATCGGCTCCATGATAGTCTCCGGAGACTCCACTCCCCCTATCCTCTGGAGACAATTCCTTACCTTATCCCATTTGTACTGCTTCTGTCTCTCATAGGAAACGTGCTGCATGACACAGCCACCGCAGCTCCTTGCCTTTGGGCACATCGGTTCCACACGAAATTCCGATGGACGGATAAGATTCACCAGCCTTCCGTAGGCTATGCTTTTCTTCACTTTTATAATTTTAATTAAGACCACATCGCCAATGACAGTATCCTTAACGAATACTGTCATTCCATCGATATGACCTATACCTTCACCATCATTTCCCATATCCTCTATGGTGATCTCATAGTCCCGGTTCTTCACCAGTTCATTTTCTTTTACCGGTTTATTTTCTTTCTTGAAACTCATCTTCAAATTCCCGCTTCCTACTTCGTAGTCCTTCTTATATTGGACTCAAGCATTTTGTTGTATCCAAGCCAGCCACTCTCGTCCTTGGCGTCAAGGGCTTCCATGAAGGTCTGGATCTTGGCGTCCGTATTATCTGCAAATGACAATGCCAGTGCCTCAAGAAGTGCCGGCTTCTTCGGTGAGCCATACTCAAGCTCTCCGTGGTGGGCAAGTATGCAGTGCTCCAGCTCATTTGCAGCCTTGGCAGGGAAATCAGGGATATCCTTGATCCTGTCTCTTATCATCATTGTACCCATGACGATATGTCCCAGAAGCTGTCCTGCGTCTGTGTAGTCATTCTCAGGGAAGCCTGAAAGCTCATATATCTTGCCTATGTCATGGAGAAGTGCTGCGGTAATGAGCAGATCTCTGTTAAGTCTCTTGTAATATGTAGTATAGTAATCGCACATCCTGGCAACTGCCAGTGAGTGCTCAAGAAGTCCGCCGATATATCCGTGATGTATTGTCTTGGCTGCGGAATGTCTCTTAAACTCCGCCGCGGTCTCCTTGTCATCCACAAAGAAGGACTTAAGAAGAGTCTTGTAATATGAGTGCTCAAGGGAATCCACCAGCTTAAGAAGATCAGCGAACATCTCGTCAACATCCTTCTTGGTGCATGGCATGTAGTCATCCTGGGCGTACTCGCCCTCGTCAGCAATCCTTATCTTCTTGACATTTAACTGAAGTGCATTGTTAAATGTTGTGATCTGTCCGTCCACTCTCACATAATTCATGCTGTCAAAATGTCCTATGCCGTTGTTCAGTTCCCATATCTTGGCGTCTATGCTGCCGGTTTTATCCTGAAGCAGAAGTGAATAATATGACTTTCCACTTTTTGTCTTTCCTACTATCTTGTTCTTGCAGAGGTACACCTCTGATACATTTTCACCATCCTGAAGCTGTTCTATATATCTCATGATACTGCCTTTCCTGTCTGTTCATTGAACATTGATTTTCTTTCTCCATTTTATACGAAGTAACTTAATCTTACAACCTGTAACTTAATCTTACAACCTGAAAATAATCTTTTATTAATTGCAGAATTGAGCTATAATTAAGTAGATTATGCATATATGTAGAAGGAACAGAGAAGCATTATGAATTTAAGAACATTGAGGATCATTGAATACAATAAAATAGTTGAAATGCTGACGGAATACGCCGCCTCTCCAATGGCGAAGCGGAAGTGCCAGCGTATAAAGCCGAGAAAAGACATTGTGATGATAGAGGAACTTCAGCAGGAAACCAGGGACGCCCTCATGCGTCTCAACAAAAAGGGCAACCTGTCATTTGCAGGGTTGAAAGACATCGGAGCGTCCCTTATGCGTCTTGAGATGAAGGGCAGCTTAAGCTCAAAGGAGCTTCTTGACATAGCAAGCGTCCTTGACACCACATTGGCAGCAAGACAGTATGACGATTCCGATCCATCATCCACCAGCCAGGGAAATGCCGAGGAGATCAATGCCGACTGTCTTCACACGAGATTCGCAGAGCTGGTGCCCCTTGAGCACATAAGCCGTGAGATACACAGGTGTATCGTCTCTGAAAATGAAATCGCCGACGACGCCTCCACTACCCTTAAGAACATAAGGCGTAACAAGAAGCTTACAAATGACAGGCTTCACAACCAGTTGTCCAAGATGATCTCGGACCAGAACAACCAAACCATGTTCCAGGATAACCTTATCACCATGAGGAACGGACGTTACTGTATCCCTGTCAAGAACGAATACAAGAACAAGTTTCCGGGCATGATACATGACCAATCCTCCAGTGGTTCCACAGTCTTCATTGAACCAATGGCCATAGTGAACATGAACAATGAGCTTAAGGAGCTGGACAATCAGGAGATCCTTGAGATAGAAAAGATACTTGAAAACCTCTCAGCCATGGCGGCAAGGGATATCGAGTATATCAAATACAACTTTAACACACTGGCGGAGCTGGATTTTATATTTGCCAGAGCGAAATTCGCCAGATCCTATAAGGGCTCCGAACCAATCTTCAACACCGATGGTATCGTGGATATCAGGCAGGGACGCCATCCGCTCCTTGACAGGCACACTGTTGTGCCGGTTGATATCAGGCTTGGAGAGGATTACAACCTTCTTATCATAACCGGTCCGAATACCGGCGGTAAGACCGTATCCTTAAAGACTCTGGGACTCTTCCAGCTAATGGGACAGTCGGGACTTCACATACCTGCCCTTGACGGCTCAAGGCTTACGGTGTTCGACGATGTATTTGCCGATATTGGTGATGAGCAGAGCATTGAACAAAATCTGTCAACCTTCTCGTCCCACATGAGCAATATCGTGTATATACTTAACCATGTAAATGAGCACTGTCTCTGCCTCTTCGATGAGCTGGGTGGTGGAACGGATCCGGTGGAGGGGGCTGCCCTTGCTATTTCCATATTAAGCCACCTGAACAGCATGGGTGTCCGCTGCATGGCAACAACCCACTACAGCGAGCTTAAGACATTTGCCATGTCAACTCCGGGTGTGGAGAATGCAAGCTGCGAATTTGACGTAGCGACTCTTATGCCAACCTACAGACTTATGATCGGTGTTCCGGGCAAATCAAATGCATTTGCCATAGCCAAGAAGCTGGGGATTTCCGAGGACATAATAAACAACGCCAGGGAAAATATCGACAGCGACACAGTAGACTTTGAATCACTCATTGCTGACCTTGAGCGAAGCAAGGCACAGATTGATAAGGATAAAGAGGAGATTGAGCGGTTCAAAGAGGAAGCCAGACAACTGACGGAGCGTGCCATGGCTAAGGATTCCGAATTAAGCGAGAAGAAATCCGAGATACTGGCAGCCGCCAGAGCCGAGGCCGCAGACATCCTTGCAGAGGCCAAGGATATGGCTGACGCTTCCATCAAGAAGTACAATAAATGGGTGAATAACCCTGTTAAGGCCGACGCCTCCACCATGGAGAAGGAAAGACAGAAGCTCCGTACCAAGATGGACGAGTACAGCCAGATGTCTAACCAGAAGCGCAAATCACTTAAATCAAATCATATTGCTTCTGATTTTAAGATTGGAGATACAGTTCATGTAATAAGCATGGACACAACCGGTGAGATCACTGCACTGGCAGACTCCAAGGGGAATCTCAAGGTACAGATCGGTATCCTGTCCGCTTCCCTTCCGGTATCGGATCTGGTTATTTTAGATACACCAAAACCTAAGCAAACCAAGGCAACCATCAATAATAAACGTGGCATGAACCGGGCACTTAACATTAAACCGGAGATAAATGTTCTGGGAATGACAGTAGCAGAAGCTACATTTGTAGTTGACAAATATCTTGATGACGCCATGATGGCACATCTCCACAGCGTAAGGATCGTACACGGCAAGGGAACCGGAGCCTTGAGAAAGGGTATACACGACTTCCTTAAGAAGCAGTCCTATGTGAAATCCTTCAGGCTTGGAGAATTTGGCGAGGGTGACGCCGGTGTTACCATCGTAGAGCTTTAAAAGACACCGGCATATTGCATATGAAGATAGTGCCCGGATATAACTAATAAAGGAGGACTTGTATGGACAGAAAACGAATACTCATCGTTGACGATGATGAAAATATAGCAGAGCTTATCTCCCTATATCTTAATAAGGAGTGCTATGACACAGATATTGCAGGAGACGGAGAAACTGCACTGAAGCTGTTTAACGAATTTAAACCGAACCTAATTCTCTTAGATGTAATGCTTCCGGGAATAGACGGTTATCAGATATGCACCGAGATCAGAAAGAATTCAAATGTACCCATAATCATGCTGTCTGCCAAGGGTGAGGTATTTGACAAAGTGCTGGGGCTTAAGATAGGCGCCGACGACTACATCGTGAAGCCATTTGACTCAAATGAACTGGTGGCAAGGGTTGGAGCACTGCTCCGCCGCTGCTCTACCCTGGAGGAGGCATCTCCTAAACCTGAGAAAGTTCAAGCCGACCATGTGGGAACCTATGTTGAGTACGACAACCTTATTGTAAATATTTCAAACTACACGGTAACCTTTGAGGGCAAAAACCTTGAAATGCCGCCGAAGGAGCTGGAACTGCTGTATTTCCTTGCCAGCAGGCCAAATCAGGTATTTACAAGGGAGCAGATCTTGGACAAATTATGGCAGTATGAATATGTAGGCGATACCCGTACCGTTGACGTGCACATAAAGCGTCTCCGCGAGAAGCTCACAGACAAATACAACTGGTCCATCTTCACCGTATGGGGAATCGGATACAAATTTGAAGTTAAATAATTATAATTACAAGGTGATGAATGTAAATGAAGAAATCATTATTTGACAAGATCATTGTGGGATTTGTTTTCCTGGTATTACTTATCTTCTCCGCACTGATATTTGTCACCATCAATACCACAAAAAGACAGATAATGACCGAAACCTCAACAAGGCTTGAATATGAGTGTTCACTCATGGCAGAGCATTCTGTGGCACCCTATGTTACAGGGAGTATAGATTCTACCCAGTTCTACAGCCAGCTGAACAATGCCGCAGCCTTCATAGGTGCATCAATCTGGTATATAGATCAGGATAACCACATACTTACCACCCAGGGAACCCTTGAATGTAAGCTGAACTCCCAGGATATCTCAAGCTATCTGGACAACAAATACCTGAGACAGAAATTCACTCTTAATGGTGATTTCTCAGGCTGCTTTAACACCACTGTACTTTCAGTGGGAGTTCCGGTGTACATTGACGATGTGTATTCGGGAATGCTGATCATCCACTCTCCTATTTCATATGTGGACGAGATAAGCAGCCACATCTTAAGCTCATCCTACATGCCATTTGTAGTTCTGGTTTTCCTGGCATTGGTTGCCCTTATGATCATAAGCAACAGTGTACTTAAGCCTATGAACGAGATCATTGCCACCTCCAAGCAATATGCAAACGGTAATTTCAATGCCCGCGTAAATGTCAATACCAACAATGAATTTGGCGAGTTAGCAAGATATATGGAGGAAATGGCTGACGAGCTTAGTCGTTCAAATGAGTACAGGAAATCATTTATCTCTAATATATCCCACGATTTCAGATCACCTCTGACTTCCATAAAGGGATATATCGAGGCAATGCTTGACGGCACTATACCTCTTGAGAAGCACGAAAAGTATCTCACCATAGTTTTAAACGAATCCCAGAGACTTACCAAGCTGACTCAGGGACTCCTTGAGCTTAATAATTTCGATTCATTTGACCTGCAGCTTGATAAATCGAACTTTGATATCAAGAGCATAATTACGCCGACTATTAACACCTTTGAAGGCAGATGTCAGGATAAGGGCATATACCTCCACAGTATCTTCCTTACAGACAATACCATGGTGTATGCTGACAGAACAAAGATCCAGCAGGTTATATACAATCTGGTGGACAATGCCATTAAATTCACCCCGGAGGGACGTTCCATCACGGTTCAGGTCACAGAGAAAAATGATAAGATATACACAAGTGTAAAGGATGAGGGTGTGGGAATACCTAAGGAGTCTTTAAAGAAGGTCTTCGACAGATTTTACAAGACCGATCCAAGCCGTGGCAAGGATAAGACCGGTACAGGTCTCGGTCTTGCCATAACAAAGGAGATCATCAAGGCTCACGGCGAGCACATTACCCTTACCTCTGAGATGGGGGAGGGAAGTGAATTTATCTTCTCATTGCCTAAGCAGAAGGATATGGTCGTGCCGATAAAGCCTGTCCATATAAAAAAGGAGCACCAGGAACCATCCACTGCGGATACCCAGAGCTCCGAAAATCACAGCAAATTTAAGATAAAGCAGAATTAATGAATCAATGTAAATTACCACTCATACCTATGTAGCTGTCCCTGTGTTTCAAGTCCTTTGAAATCATGCTGCCTTAATGCCTCGTACAGGACAATGGCAACGGAATTTGACAGGTTTAAGGAACGTATCTCAGGGTACATAGGTATTCTTACTGCTGTGTCCTTGTAATCAAGTAATATTTCCTCAGGTATCCCGGCACTTTCCTTGCCGAACATTATGAAGCAGTCCTCTTCATAATTCACATCCGTGTACTTCTGCTTAGATTTTGTTGTTGCCATATATATCCTGGCACCTGGATTTTTAGCAAGGAAATCATTGAAGTCGTTGTAAACTGTCACATCAAGCTTATCCCAATAATCCATTCCGGCACGTTTCAGGTGCTTCTCATCTATCTGAAAGCCCAGCGGCTCTATCAAGTGGAGCTTCACTCCTGTTGCCACACAGGTTCTTCCGATATTTCCTGTATTTCCGGGAATCTCCGGTTCATGTAATACAATGTTTATCATATGTCCGTCCTTTCTTTATTGGCACGGCTCACAAAGTAATGTCGTGCTATTTTTTGTAATGATGTCTGCGGCATCTCTTTCATATGCTATTTAACACTATCCCGAACATCAGCCTTGTTTCAAGGATGCGTTATTTATAATATTGAAATTCTTTAGCCTCTCGGAGTAAGGAATCGTCTCTCTCCGTCATGGGATACGGTACGGTCATGTCCGTCTGTCACCTTTCCGATCACCGCTGCCTCATAGCCTGCTTCATACAATCTGTCGGAAAGTATCTGCCCATTATTTGTTATGAATAACGCGGCACCGGTTCCGTCTATCAGATATGGATTTACCCCTGCAAATTCACATACCTCTATGGTCTCCTGCACGATTGGTATGTGGTCGTGGCTTATATCTATGCCTATATTTAAGGAGTCCGCCATGTCCCACAGAGCACAGTATACTCCACCGGAGCCTACATTATAGCCATATACCGCACCACATTCATATGCGATATCCGGTTCTGTCTTAAGTGCAAGCATATCCTCAAGCTTAAATATATTGTCTATGTAGCTTCTGCTGTATCTTTCATATAATCCGGCTCTGTGTTCATAGGCAAGCTGCACGGAGCCAAGACATCCGGCATTTCCCGACATGACAATATCCATACCGGCAGCAACCTTATTTCCATTGTTTGTCTTCCCATTCAAGGCCATATAAGACTTACCGGCAAAGATCCCATACATGGTAAATGTCATCACCGGCTCAGTCACGGCACTTACGATCTGGGTGTGTCCCGAGATCACATCGACACTGTATGCCTCTCCCATGTCGGACAGTTCCATTATCATATGCTTAAGTGTCTGCTCATCCCTTTCCGGCATGAGGATGGTGTCACTTACCGCCACTGGAACAGCACCGCTTATCCTTACGTTGTTGTATGCCTTTATGAAGCCCGTGCGGACAAGCCCCATACCGTCATTCGCCCCTGCCGCCTCAGACACCACCAGGGAATTTTTATCCTGAAAAAACCGGGCATAGTTTCTACCTATCCCGGCTTTCCCGCAACCGCTGAATCTGGTGTTCCTTATATTCTTCATTACGGAACGCTTTATCTGAACCTCGCCAAATCTATCCATATCCATCAACTGTCACCTTTAAATTAAAATGCAGTAACTACGATGGTAATAACCATTGCAAATACCAGCACTCCAACAATTATTCTTGACGCAAGCTTCTTTCCCTTTGCACTACTTAAATCTATCATTTTCATTCTCCTTCCATATAAAACCTAATCCTGCTTACTTCTGTTTTCCAAGCAGATAGTATATAAACTGCTGGGCTGTTCTTCCGGATATACCACCATGGGAAAGCTCCCATTTATTTGCCTCGGCAGTAAGCTCCTTCTCGTCCATGTCTATACCTGAACGTCTTGCCAGCTTAACAACTATGTCGAAATACTCCTTCTGTGAAGGTCTTGAGTAGTTTATTGTAACACCAAACCTGTTCACCAGTGACAGCTTCTCCTGAATGGTATCGCTGGTGTGCATACCGTTTCTGTTCTCAACATCACTTCTGTCATTCCAGCTCTCCTTAATGAGATGACGTCTGTTTGATGTGGCATATATAAGTACATTATCAGGCTTTATCTCAAGACCGCCCTCGATGACCGCTTTCAGGTACTTGTACTCGATCTCAAAATCCTCAAATGAAAGGTCGTCCATATATATAACGAACTTGTAATTCCTGTTCTTCACCAGTGAGATAACCTCTGACAGATCCTTAAACTGGTGCTTATATATCTCAATGGTTCGAAGGCCTCTGTCGTAGTACTCATTTACAATAGCCTTGATGGTAGTAGACTTTCCTGTACCACTGTCACCGAACAGCAATGCATTGTTGGCTTTCTTGCCATCTACAAATGCCTCTGTGTTGTCAACTATCTTCTGCTTCTGGATCTCATAGCCTATAAGATCATCAAGCCTTACATCCTCAGTGTTGTTTATAGGAATGAACTTAAGCTTGTTGTTCTCATCCCTTGCAATCCTGAATGCCTTGTTAAGACCGAACATTCCGACGCCGTATGCCTTGTAGAACTCAGTTACGATGTTGAAGATATCATCTTCATCTGCGGCTTCCTCAATGGCACGGCTGATCTTCTGTACCTTGTCGCTGACATTCTTGTTGTACATCTGCTCCTTCTTGCCTATAGCCTTATAATTTGTAATTACCGAGAAACAATCTATGCCCAGCTCCTTCTCAATTGTGCTGAAATCATAATCAAATAAATTCTTGAACACCTTGAAGTCGCTCTTGGCAAAGGTATTTACCGTTCCATCGTTTGCGCCTACCTTCTCACAGGTCATGCTGAAGGAATTTTCATTTGTGATAAGTACAAATGCCAGATAATTGTGCCAGAGATTGGTGTCAAAACCATAGCTTGTAGCAAGATCCAGCAGTCTCTTGATCTGATCGTAGATCCTTCTCACCAGCTCCTCCTTGGCATAATCGCCATGATCAAAATCCTCAAAGATCTTTGATAACTTAAGGAGTATGCTGTCCTCCCCAAGATCCCGGTACAATACCAGCTTTGCTATGTCCTTATACATTTAAAATCACCTTTTTTCTTTATATTTTGTCATTTGGTATTTATATGACTTATTATCAATTTTGTTTTTTACTCCGGTATGTTTTATTTATATCCGGGTTTATCCGTATATCCTTATTTTCCGGATTTCTCTTTATTCTTGTCACTTTTCTTCTTATCTGCACTTCGTCCCCGCCGGAACCGTTCAGGGACCACGCAACTTCCGATATACTTTGCCCTTGGTATCCCCTTTTCCTTAAGTCTCACAATGACAAATTCCTGGGCAAGAGCATACACCACAGAGCTTAATGGGACAAATACCAACATTCCCACTATACCGAAGAGATCTCCGCCTACCATTACGGACACCAGCACCCATATGGAGGGAAGTCCCACGGAGCCACCAACCACATGAGGATATATGAAGTTACCCTCTATCTGCTGCACACAGATGAAGAGGATTATATACAATATAAGCTTTGACGGTGTATCCACAAGTACCAGGAATCCGCCCACCACACAGCCTATAAATGCACCAACTATAGGCACAAGAGCTGTTATGGCAATAACTATGCTTATAGTCAGAGCATATGGTATTCCGAATATTGTAATGACTATAAAAAACAACAGCCCCAGTATACATGCCTCAAGGCACTGACCTGAGATAAAGTTACTGAAGGTCTGGTCTGCCATGGCACACACCTTGATGAACCTGTCTGCATACCCTTCCTTCATGATGGCATACACAAGTCCCTTGCACTGCTTCTTCAGAGTCTCCTTCTGTGCAAGCACATAAAACGCAAAGAACAGTCCTACAAATATATTTACAAATACACCTATAACTGATGACGCCATTCCCACAGTCTTGGTAATAAGAAGTGTACCACCATTCTTTACAAAGTCCAGTGCACTTCCCATTATAGTGTTCCAATCAATACTCTTGAAGTCCAGATTATCAGCCATTGCCGGGAATTTTCTGGTCAGTGAGTCAACCCACTTTTTGGCATTATCTATAAAAGCAGGGAACTTCTCACCAATGGAATCTATGGTCTTGGCAATATCAGGTATAACCATTGTAACAGCAAACGCTATAATCAATATTATCACTGCAAATGCTATGACCATGCTCACCGGTCTCTTAAGCTTATAAAATCTACTGTCCTTATTTCTGAAAATAAGATTTTCTATTGCCTTCATAGGGACATTTACAACAAAGGCAATACAAAAACCTATTATAAACGGAAGCATAACACTCATAAGCTTGTCAAATGCCGCCGCCAGTATCTTAAAATTAAATAATGCAAATATAAAAAGTACTATAGAACAGCCTATAAATATGATCTTTTTTATGTTGTTTTTGTTTAATTCCATACTATTTCCTTTTAACGTGGATGTGATTTTATTCCTCAATATTAATATTCTTGAATATATCTCCAAGAGAGTAGGTCATGGTCTGCTTAGGCTTATACACCTCCATTATAGGTGCCATAACCTTCTCGAACTTCTCCTTGTCCTTGGACAAAACGAATACCTCAGCAGTGTTCCTGGCATCCCACAAAGCGTCATGCTCCTTCCCCTGGAAGTCCTCACCAAGGTAGAATACTGCATCAGAAAGTGCCAATCTTCTTCTGGTTCCAAGCAGCTTGGCAAATTCCTTCTGAAAATCCTTCCATCTTGATACGATCACATTTACTCTGTCATGGGTATAGTTCTTTATACGTCTCTCTTTGTTGAACTGTCTCAGGTCATTCTCGCTCCATGCATAGATAACATCTGCATCGCCGCACCAATCAATAAAACTGTCTATGGCACTGTCAAAATCCGGTGCATCCTCAACCATCTCAGTGGTAATGCCAGTAAGCCTTACTATCCTGCTATTTAGCGGTAACACCACCGGTCTTACATATGTTTTAAAATAGTTAATTTCCTTATATGTATCATCCAGCTTCACTGCACCTATCTCTATTATCTCATTTTTGCAGATTTTAAATTCATTCTGTGCTGCATTATCTATCTGATTCATCTCAAAATCAATAAAAACGTATTCCATACCCTGTGACCCGACCTCACTACTCTATTGTAATCCTTGACTTTAAGAATAACATTGTATACTGTAATTGTCCACAACTAACCAGAATAAGCTTTATAAAATTTTTAAAAAAAACTGTGGAGAAAAGCTCCACAGTTCTATTACTTATGTATCATAAATATTAATACAGATTTTCGTGATCCACGATATACCATCTGCTGCCGGCCTTGACAGCTGTATATCTTATTATGCCGTCGTCCATGTCGTCGTCTTCACCCTCAACTTCTACTTCTATACGAACATCTACCATCTTATCGATCTTAAGATCCACATCATATCCATCCTTGAATGATTCATTTGCATCTTTCACATCTGACTTCGAATAAGTATCCTTATCAACATTAGTAACTGTGATCTTCTTTATGTCTCCAAGATCGTCTTTAAGATCGTCCATATCATCCTCGAAGGAATCCTTAAATTCGTCCTTAAGTTCCTTTTCTGTGTAACCGAACTCATCCTTCATAGCGTCAAGATACTTATCATAATACAGATCATATACGGCTTTCCAGTCATCATCTTCATAAGCTGCCACCATCTTGTCTGTAATGTCATCCATGTTCCTTACGCCTGAACCACCAAGAGTAAGTATCAATATAAGTGCAATGATGACCACTGCGGCTGCTCCACCGATTATTGCAAGCATTTTCTTGCTTATCTTCTTGCCCGGCTTGATATCTGAAGGTGTCTGTCCACCAAACTGGTTCTGTCCGTAGCCGTTTGCCTGCTGGCCACCGAACTGATTGTTTCCGCCATACTGGTTCTGTCCGTAGCCGTTTGCCTGCTGGCCACCGAACTGATTATTGCCGCCGAACTGATTGTTTCCGCCATACTGATTCTGTCCGTAGCCGTTTGCCTGCTGGCCGCCAAACTGATTATTTCCACCAAACTGGTTATTGCCATAACCATTGCTCTGTGAAGACTGTGCTGCTCCCCAGTTACCGTCTGCCTTTGCTTCCGGCTTAGGCGGCTGTGCTGCTGCTACTCCCGGAGCTACAAGCACTGTAGTAGCCTCATCTTCTTCATCAACGCCGTTGTTAAGGTTGTTCATATTATTCTCGTCCATACTGCCTCTCCTCTATACCTTATGATATTTTATTGTATCTCATAGTAGTAATAGTACCACTCGCCTTCATATTTGTATATATACACAACCATCTGCTGGTTCAATGTCTTCTTGCTTCCGGTGACTGTTACATCCATCAGAACCTCGCCACATTTATCAAAGCTGTATCCCATTTCCTTTTCAAATGTCTGCCGGCTCTCTCTAAGCTGCTCATCATCATACATCCTTACACTTCTCACAGAATGTGAAATGCTCTTGATCTTTCCTGCCGACTTCCACTTGCTGTAGATAGTGTCTATCACCAGCTCCTTGTAGAAGCCCTTTATGTTATCATCACTGTAATCGTTAAGCTGCTTTGTGTAGCTTATAACCTCAGGGTCATACACATCTATAAGTGCATTGACATCCTTATCCTCGATAGCTGTCATAAACCTGTCTGCCACCTTCTGGGCATTGGCATCTACATGCTTCACATTTAACCATACAAATACGCCTACAGCTATCACTGCCACAAGCACCACCAGGATTACCACCGTTGGGATTATGGATTTTTTCTTTCTGCCCTCTTTTTCTGTTTCACCCATATAATATTCTCCAATCTATATATTATTGTATCAGTAATCCAGATGATCCAGATACCACTGTTCATCCACCTTCATGACATATATCTCCACAGGTATCACCTTAGAACCCTTATCGCCTGTGACTGTCCACTCAGCCTCTATCATTCTGTAAGTATTCAGATTGTCAATGCCGTACTTGGACATTTCCTTTCTGATATCATCAATGTTGCTCATAGTGACGATACTTCCGTAGGCTGCTTCTATACTGTCAATCTTCCCTACATCTGGTTCCAGCTTGTGTGCAAATTCATCAAGATAATTCTTATATGTTGATTCTAGATCTGAAAATGAATAATTTTCTCTGAAATAATCCTTGTGTCCCGGTGGTATCAGATCAAGGAACTCCTGCACATCCCCTGATGTGTAAGCACTTGCCACCTTATCTGCTATAGCCTTGCTGTTTTTTACATATGAAAAATACATTCCCACAACAAAAATCACCACCAACACCAACAGGATACTTAGTATAGTAAGAAGCTTCACCGGGGAGATCTTATCTTTACCCCTTTTGTTCTTTTTATCCTTTTTTGCTGCTTCCGATGTTTTTATTGTGTCTTTTATCTTAATGTCCTTGGACTTTTTTTCTTTTTTATCATCCAATTCCTGATTTTCTTTTTTTTGATTCTTTTCCAGCATTTTCCCCGACCTTTGCTATGCTACCAATTATTCATTCCACTCATTGTATTCATTTTTTGTTGGATAATATTTACCACCATATCCCTTATCTCGCTTGTACTTAATGATTCAAAATCCTCATATGGTATCGGTTCAAGAAATGCCAGTTGTGTGACGACGGCCCTCAATGATCTGCCTTCAAACGGCTTATAAGAATCATACAGCACAACAGGCACGATAGGGCAGCCTGCCTTTTTTGCTATCTTAAAGCTGCCCGGCATAAACTCATTAAGAGTATTATGATTATGATCATAGCCTCCTTCAGGAAACAGAATATATCTTCTTCCCGCTTCTATTTCGGTGGCGACCTCATTTATTATCTCTACCTGCTGTCTTATATTACCCTTCTCCAATCTCTTGGCACGAAGTAATGAACAGAACTGGTCTGCTATGAACAGCTTTGACCGCTTTGCGTCCATAACAAATGTACATGGCTTCTGATGCTCTCCTATTATTCCTAACGCATCATATTTCCCTTGATGGTTGGCATACATTATGTATCCACCCTCCTGGGGCAGATTCTCCGTTCCTGTTGATACGGTGCTGATCCGCCCCCGTTTCTTAAAACGTTGAACAACCTTTCTGGCCAGTCGATAGCATTTCTCTTCATCATGGTCTTCAGGATGCCTTGCGTAATATGACATTTTAGGTACATAGTATAATATCAGGAAAAAACATGAAATTATTACTACTATGAATCTAACCATTTCTCTTCATCCTCGTGTGTATTCGGAGCATGCATACACCTTCCCGCTTTATATCTTCTCCGTTACTTTTAGTCTTGTAAGAGCTCTGGCAAGGCTGGCCTCGGTCTGCTTGTATTCCTTAAGACTCTCCTTTTGTCTCAGACGCTCTTCTGCCCTCTCCTTTGCCTGTTTTGCACGGACTCTGTCTATATCCTCCGGCTTTTCGGCAGAATCGACGATCATAACTACTCTGTTGTTGACAATCTGGGTAAATCCTTCACCAACTACACCTGTAACTGTCCTGCCATCTGCTGTGGTGATTCTTATCTCACCTATGCTGGTGGCAATAACCATATTCTCATGGTGCGCCAGAATGCCCATCTCTCCATCTTCAAGGGGCAGTACAAAACGTGTTACCTTATCTTCAAAAAACACCTTATCACTTGATACTACTCTTAAATAGAATGTGTTCATCTGTACTCCCTTCTTAAACAATCTTACTAAACTTAAGCAAGGTTTTCAACACTGTTTTTGTGTTTTATTGTCCCTTCTTTGCCTTTTCTATAACATCATCGATGGTTCCAACATTGAAGAATGCCCATTCCGGATATTCGTCCATGTCACCGTCAACGATAGCCTTAAAGCCTGCTATTGTATCCTTAAGTCTTACATATTTGCCCGGAACGCCTGTGAAGTTCTCAGCCACATGGAATGGCTGTGACAGGAATCTCTGTACTTTCCTGGCTCTTGTAACTGTAAGCTTATCTGCCTCTGAAAGCTCCTCCATACCAAGGATTGCAATGATATCCTGTAATTCCTTGTACTTCTGAAGGATCTCCTGGACTCTTCTTGCTATATTGTAGTGTCCCTCGCCTACTATGTCTGCCTCAAGTATTCTTGAGTTGGACTCCAATGGATCTACAGCAGGATATATACCCTGTTCTACGATCTTTCTTGAAAGAACCGTTGTTGCGTCCAGATGTGCAAATGTTGTTGCCGGCGCAGGATCTGTAAGGTCATCGGCAGGCACATATACTGCCTGTACTGATGTAACTGATCCCTGTTTTGTTGAAGCGATTCTCTCCTGAAGCTCACCCATTTCATTTGCAAGGGTAGGCTGGTAACCAACTGCAGAAGGCATACGTCCCAGAAGTGATGAAACCTCTGAACCTGCCTGTACAAAACGGAAGATATTGTCAATGAAGAGAAGTACATCCTGATGCTCCACATCTCTGAAATATTCTGCCATTGTAAGACCTGTCTCTGCAACTCTCATTCTTGCTCCAGGCGGTTCGTTCATTTGTCCGAACACAAGGGCTGTCTTCTCTATAACACCTGATGCTTTCATCTCGGTCCACAGATCGTTACCCTCTCTTGAACGTTCTCCAACACCTGTAAATATTGAGTAACCGCCGTGTGCTGTGGCTATATTCTGGATAAGCTCCTGGATAAGCACAGTCTTACCTACACCGGCACCTCCGAACAGACCGATCTTACCACCCTTTGAATATGGTGCTAAGAGGTCGATAACCTTAATTCCTGTCTCAAGTATCTCTATAACAGGACTCTGATCTTCAAATGTAGGTGGCTCTCTATGGATGACCCAGTGTTCCTCACTCTCCGGGATCTCCTTGCCATCATCAATAGTATCTCCAAGCACATTAAACAAACGTCCCAATGTGTTCTTACCTACAGGAACCTTTATTCCCGCACCTGTGGCAACAACCTCCATATCTCTGCTTAAGCCCTCGCTGGCTGCCAGCATGATACATCTGACTGTATTGTTTCCTATGTGCTGTGCAACTTCCATTATTGCTTTTTTTCCGTGATTATCTACCTGTAAGGCGTCCTTAATAGCAGGCAGGTCATTATCCGGAAACTCTACGTCAACTACAGGTCCCATTACCTGAACTATCTTACCATTATTCAAGACTCAAGACCTCCTTCCTACTTTCTGTTCTGCTGAGCTCTGGCACCGCCTACAACCTCGGTTATCTCCTGGGTTATGGCTGCCTGTCTGGCTCTGTTGTATTTAATATTCAAATCCTGAAGCATTTCCTTGGCACTGTTGGTGGCTGTATCCATGGCCATCATTCTGGAGTTCTGCTCGCTACAGAAGGATTCGACCAGTGCGCCGTATATAAATCCTGTTATATAGTTAGGTACTATACGGTCAAGTACCACCTCCGGCGAAGGCTCCATCTTTATCTCTTCACTATATACACCGCCTGTAGAGAAGGAGAAATCTTCTCTCTTAAACGGAAGTAACTGTATCATGTCTGTTTCTGCAGTTACGCTGTTCACCATCTTAGTGTATATAATGTATACCTCATCCAGCTTACCGTTCTCATATGCCTCAAGCATGGTGTCTGCAATTACCCTGGCTCTGTGCATACTAGGATTTTGTGCTGTATATTGAAAATGCTTGTCAATGTGTACATTTTTCCTTGCGAAATAATGTCTTCCTACCTGACCTACCACATAAAGTCTGGTATGGTCATGCTTCGCCAGTTCTTCCTCTGCAATCTTGATAACATTATGGTTGTATGCACCTGCCATACCCTTATCCGCTGTTATTACTATGTAGCCACGTCTCTTTTCATTTTCAGGAATCTCGCTCCTGCTGTCGAAATAGAGGTGCTGTATGTCAGGCAGATGTCTCAGTACTCTTGCAAGCGCAACCTGAAGAGTATAGAAATATGGTTCTGTATTCTCAAGATCCATCTTGGCTTTTTTTAATTTGGAAGAGGAAATCATGTACATGGCATTGGTTATCTTCATGGTATCCTTAATGCTCTTTATTCTGTTCTGGATCTCTTTGGTATTTGCCAATTAAACCACCCTCTTCATAAACTCTTTCGCTGCTTCAAGTATCTTCTCCTTAAGCTCATCACTTAAGTTCTTTGTCTCTTCAAGCTCTCTTATAAGCTCCGGTTTGGCGTTCTTGAAGTACTCAAGCATATCAAGCTGTGTCTGCTTAACCTTCTCTACAGGAACCGGTATGAAGAGCTTTCCTGTGGCTGCCACAAGGGTGATGACCTCCTCTGCCATTGTAAGAGGATTGCATAGCGGCTGCTTAAGAAGCTCCATAAGTCCCTTACCATAAGCAAGCTGCTCCTTTGTGCCCTCATCAAGGTCTGATGAGAACTGGGTAAATACTTCCATCTCCCTGAACTGTGCCAGATCGATACGGACACTTCCTGCTGCCTTCTTCATTGCCTTTGTCTGGGCAGCACCACCAACTCGTGATACTGAAAGACCTACATTTACCGCCGGTCTCATACCCGAGAAGAACAGATCACTCTCAAGGAATATCTGTCCGTCGGTAATGGAGATTACATTCGTAGGAATGTATGCCGATACATCTCCTGCCTGGGTCTCTATGATAGGAAGGGCTGTTATTGAACCGCCTCCCAGTTCATCACTTAATCTGCTGGAACGCTCAAGCAGTCTTGAATGGAGATAGAATACATCTCCGGGATATGCCTCACGTCCAGGTGAACGTCCCAGTAACAGTGACAGTGTTCTGTACGCTACTGCGTGCTTTGAAAGATCATCATATACTATAAGTACATCCTTGCCGCTGTGCATGAAATGCTCTGCAATAGATGTTCCCGAATATGGTGCTATGTACTGAAGTGGTGCCGGATCACTGGCTGTTGAAGCAACAATTATAGTGTAATCCATGGCATCATTCTTCTCTAATATGGATACGATCTTGGCTACTGTTGACGCCTTCTGTCCGATGGCAACATATACGCAGATAACATCCTTACCCTTCTGGTTGATGATAGTATCTGTTGCTATGGATGTCTTACCGGTCTGTCTGTCACCGATAATAAGCTCTCTCTGGCCTCTTCCTATAGGGAACATGGAGTCTATTGACAGTATACCTGTCTCCATAGGCTCACTTACAGACTTACGGTCTATGATGCCCGGAGCCTCCTGCTCTATAGGTCTGTAATCAGTTGTCTCGATCTTGCCTTTTCCGTCTATTGGTGCTCCGAGAGCATCAACAATCCTGCCCAGATACTTGTCACCTACAGGTATTCCGGCTCTCTTACCGGTTCTGGTAACCTTAGTTCCCTCTTTTATACCTGTCTCTCTTCCGAACAGGATACACCCGATCTCTGTCTTTCGGATATCCTGAACCATACCCTTTACGCCATTTTCAAATACTACTATCTCACCGTACATGGCATTGTCTATACCATATATTGTAACGATACCATCACCTACCCAGATAACTGTACCGACCTCTTTGTCTCTGGCGTCAAAGTCATAGTTCTCTATTTCGCTCTTCAGAATTGAAATTATTTCTCCTGAACTAATTGAACTCAAATCTTATCACCTCATCACTAATTTCTGTGTCATCATTCTGTGTCTGCCTGCCAGACTCCAATCGTACTCCCTGTCCATAGTCTTTATGACGAAGCCTCCAAGGAGACTTTCATCCTTCACCATATCAAGTCTGACCGAAGTTCTGTTATACTTTTTACATAGAAAATCTTCTATCTTTTTCTTCTGTTCTGCATCCGGCGGCGTTACATATACAAGTGTTGCACACAGAACATTATCTGCCTCAAGCTTCATCTTCTCATAGCAGTCCAGTATTTCAAACAGCTCATCTATACCATCATTTTCACATAATACCTTGAGAAAATTCTTTATCTCTCCTTCAAACAGCCTGTCCACCACCTGAAGCTTCTCCTTCTTGGACACTACAGGACATATAAGTGCGTCAACCAGCAACGGATTATCTGCAAATATCTGTCTTACCTCCTGAAGCTTCTTGTCGTCCATTCCAAGCTCCAGCAGAACTCTGGCAAAATTAATGGTTTTCTGAGTCATGGGCATCACCTGCTTTTTCTAAAAACTCATCATATAATGATTTATTTCTACTATCATCTGTATTGTCACTGAGAATCTTAGCTGCTGCATCCATAGCAAGTCCTGCTATCTGTGACTCCATATTGCTCAATGCCTTTTCCTGCTCAAGGGAAATGGTATTCTCTGCGTCCTTTATCATCTTGGTTGCCTTCTCATTTGCAAGATCAACAACCTTGGTGTACTCACGCTGGGCTTCCTTACGGGAATTTTCACGCATGGTCTCGCATTCAGCCTGGGTTTTTGCCAGGGACGCCTCATACTGGGCTTTAAGCTTTTCTGCATCAGATTTTGTCTGATTGGCGCCGGCTATGGTTGAGCTTATCATTTTCTCACGCTCCGCTATAACCTTGTTTATAGGGCCAATCAAAAACTTCTTCAGCAGAAGAAATAAAATGATCAGATTAAGGATTGTAAAGATTATAGATGATAAATGTATATTTATTAATGTACTTTCCAATACCATTTAATCTTTCTCCTGCCTTTCTTAATTTAATGTATGACCTGTGTTTCAGGTCCTCCTTCTCTCAGGGTTATATTACTTAAGTAAAACGATAATAAGAAGACCGATAACGAAACCGTAGATGGCTGTTGCCTCCGCAAGAGCACAACCGATGATAAGAAGCTTTGTTATCTTGCCGTCTGCCTCAGGCTGTCTTGCTACTGACTCTACTGCCTTTGATGTTGCAAGTCCGATACCGATACCTGCTCCGATACCTGTTAATACTGCTATAGCTGCTCCGATTGCAATTAATGAACTCATGATTATTTTTCTCCTTTTTAATGTATTCCCCTACACTGTAGGGCTGATTCTAAACATTTTTTCATAAAATTTACTCAATGGCCTCCTGCATATAAAGTGCAGTAAGGAATGTAAACACAAATGCCTGCAAAAATCCGTCAAAGAAATCAAAATACAGGCTCAGAGGGATTGGTACCACAGCAGGTACAACTACCTCTATAAGCTTCATAACGACAAAGGCTCCAAGAACATTACCAAAAAGTCGCATACACAATGATAACGGCTTGATGACCAGCTCCATAACATTAAGCGGCGCCACTATGGCAACAGGCTCAGCGAAGCTCTTGACCCATCCCTTAGTACCCTTTGCACGAATAGCTGATATCTGTACCAACACAATACTCATGATTGCCAGAGTTGCTGTTACGTTCAGATCCTTTGTAGGCGGTTTCACACCAAATATACCCATAATATTAGATAAGCCTATATAAAGTATAACGGTTATAAGATAAGGTATATAGTCCTTTCCCTTCTCGCCCAGTACATCGCCGAATAATTTGTTGAAGGTGGTTATTATAGTCTCCAGTGCAAGCTGCACCTTTCCGGGGTTCTCAACCCTTAAGTTTCTTACAAATATCACCGACAACAGAACCAGTATCGCCATTACGATCCAGGTCACTACTATAGATTCCGTGATGTCTATGGTAAGACCGCCAATGTGAATTGAAAATATTGTGTTACAGTTGAGTGCTTCTCCCAGTTCTTCTGCAAGATCACCCGTACGTCATCACATCCTTTCCGTGTATCTCTTTACCTGCCCAATATTTCTATGGCCCGCTTCACGTCATCCTCTGACAGCCCCTTAACTGAATTTTCTGTATTTATCCAGTAATTCTCAAGACCTATCCTGTCCCAGCCCATGTCCATATCGTCAAGTATTACAAAGTTGTCAATACCTTCGATATTGATGTACTCACGGATACCGTAATTCTTGCCATAATCCTCGTACTTACCCGCAATGTCTGTATCTGCAGGTATCACACCGTACAGGGATATTCCGGCTGCTTCAAACTTATCAAGCATTTCCTTAACCTCAGGATCTGTCACCGGTTCCTTAACCGCTGCTGCCCTATTGTCACTGGTCAGTATAAGCTTCGCATCTGTAGCCTTGACAATAGCCTTAAGGTTTTCAACATTCTGTGGATTGATGCTTGCCCCCTTACTGTTACAAAGGAACTTGTTTGAGTTAAGCACACCATCAATATCAAAAAATATTGCCTTCATTATTTTTCCTCTTCCTCTCTCAACGTATGTAGTGCATTACCAGGTAAGAGTCAACTCAATCTCATACTTACGATGGAAAGAACATCCACCATTTCCTTTAAAATGCACTATTTCTCCGTCTGTCACCCGGATATCAGCCTATATTATATCATACCTTGATTTCTTTTCAATAATAAAGAATGTTCAGAAATTCTCACAGATCTGCCCCTGAGTTGTGCAAAATATCTTTCATATAAAACATCAAGAATAAGGTTTTATAAAAAATTGCCTAATATGACACGTCATATCATTATAAATGCGCAAAAAAAGTCAATAATGCTGCCCTTACCGGAGCTTTTAAATACTCATAAAACAGTGGGCAGCGCAATATCGAGCAGCAACCATTGGAATTGCCTACGGCAAGGGTTGCTGCAACGTAACGATGTCAAGGACATCATTACATATAACAAAAAGGACCATCATAAATGATGATCCTGATTCCCTCTGCCGAATAATCTCATCCCCACTATGAGACTTTCTGAAAACCCCCTTGTTTTCTTAAACAGATGTTATATTTATTATAACACCTGTCCCTGACTTTTTAAGTGACCAAACTACACTTTCGATTTTTTTGAGTCAAAAAAAGTGTACTATACTACACTTTTCGTATGGACTTAACCGGATTTTTGTATTAGAATAATATTATGCACCTTTTACAGATGGTGTTTTAATAGGAGATATTTTATGGAATACATGCAAACGAACGAGATCAACGAATGTAATATAGGTGAATGCCTTAAAAACATAATGGCAGCGAAGAAATACACCATATCTATGTTGTCTGATGCTACCTCCATATCAGAGGACACCATTAAATCCATCAGAAGCGGCAAGACCCAGAACCCCGGCATATATACAATATTAAATATCTGTAATGCCTTGGGCTGCAGCATTGACGAATTTCTGGGAAATCCCAGCATATCTGATGATGAAGCGGAGCTGTTAAAGGGCTACAACCGTTTATACCCTCATGGAAAACGGTACATCCAGACTATCATCCAATCGGAGCTTATACAGCAGCCGTCAGATAATCATTCGCCAAAGAGGTATATCCCTGTGGTCTCTCCTATCCAGATATCCGGCTCAGATGTAGACTTCTCCATGCATAACACCGATGTTATAGAAATACCCTGGGATTATTATCCCACAGCAGACTTCGCAGTCCGTATATGTACCAGAAAGCTTCATCCTATATACGGTCCCGGCGATATTCTTGCCATCGAAACAGGCTTTCCTTCCATTGGAAATGTTGCCATGTTCGTTGACAAAAGCGGCACCCAGTTGATCAGGCGCTATGAGGAAAGCAACAGCACAGGCTATCTCACCTCAATAAATGGTCATCACCTCTCCACCAGGTTAAGTGACGACATAATATGTATCGGCACCATTCTCGGCATAATCCGTTACAAAGAAATAACGGCGCATAGATCCATATCAGACACCGCCCATATTGAAGGCTTATCCTGACGGATCACTCACGCCGTTGATTTCTTATATACTCTTTTTCTTATATATTCCTGTTTTCTTCAACCGGCAGCCATATAACGGTCACCGGTTCTGAACCTTGCCATTTTGCTTGTCTATCTTCCAATCTGCTTTAACAGTCCTTCAATCAATCCTCTCTTGAGCCTGTTATAAGCCATGGGGATGGCTGGGTCACGAAGATATGTTCCTTATTTGTCTTTGACACTGTGATCTGTGTAGCTTCAAAATTCTTAATTCCAAGCTTGTCGAATATCAGCTTGCAATTCGCAAGGGTGCTGAGATCAAGGGTGTATATTACAAACTGCATTGAAGGATTGAGCTTCAGCAGTCTCTCCATATCCGACTCAAGGTAGTGATTTGCAACTATAAATGCAAGTCTTGGAACAGGAACCTTGCTTAAGGACTCCTCTGTCATGTCAGGGATTATCTTTACATTGTGGACACCGAATTTATCTACGTTCTCTTCCATGGATCTTCTTGATCCTGCATCCGGCTCAACTGCGATTATTGTTCCTTCACTGGCTGTGATAGCCGCCTCAATAACAATACTCTCTGCCATAAGGGCAAGGATCTTGTCATGGGTGTCAACTCCCAGCATACTCATTATGACTGCTCTTATTTCATTTCCAACATATCTTACACTTCCCGATGAGAACATGTCATTCTTCATTCCGTATCTTACGGACTCCCTTGTCTTCTCATTCTCAATGTAGACAACTGTCGATACGTTTATTTTCTGGTTAAGAACCTGCTTTATCTGCACATGCTTAACCTCGCCGCCCGGTGCACAGCCCTCGGCATACCACATTTCGTAATCACCGAAGCCCTTCTCCCAAAGCTCATAGAACAGATCCTCATGACTGTCATCAGTAAATATAAGAACTCTCTTATGTGTATCAATAGTTGGCACAACATTCTTATCCTTATTGCAGATATTAAGAAGCTTGATCTTCTCAGGGCTTACGCACATTCTGTCTGCGAAATAGCCAAGCCAGTCAAGCATATTTTTATTATTATACATACCTTACTCCTCCAATCCTTTTATTTCATTTATAACACTTAAGACCTTTTTCTCACAAATTGTTCAGGCAGATACATCTCCGTCTTATTAATTTATGATAACAATTTATTTTAATCTTATAATCCGTATGTAATCTATCTGCTGAATTTCTTCACAAGAATACTTGCGTTGTGTCCTCCAAATCCAAGTGAATTGCTCAGTGCATAGTTCACATCCTTATGTACGCCCTCGCCCATTGTGTAGTTAAGGTCTATCTCACCCTCTGTCTCCCTGAGACCTACTGTTGGGTGGATGTATGAATCTTCTATTGACTTGACACAGGTAATAAACTCAACAGCACCTGCCGCGCCGAATAAATGTCCGATCATTGACTTGGTGGAGTTTATATTAACATTGTAAGCCTCATCTCCAAATGCTTTCTTTATGGCTCTTGTTTCATAAAGATCATTGTGATGTGTGCTTGTTCCATGGGCATTAATGTAATCAACGTCTGCCGGTGTAATTCCCGCTTCATTTATGGCAAGGGTCATGGCTCTTGCTGCTCCCTCTCCATCCTCTGCAGGGGATGTGATGTGGAATGCGTCACAGGTTGAACCATAGCCAACTATCTCAGCAAGAATCTTAGCTCCACGAGCCTCTGCATGTTCAAGGGACTCAAGGATGACAACTCCGGCACCTTCACCGATAACAAATCCACATCTGTCCTTGTCAAATGGTATTGAAGCCCTTGCAGGATCAGTTGCACTTGACAATGCTGTCATTGATGTGAAGCCTGCTACATTTGTAGCACATATAGGTGACTCTGCTCCTCCGGCTGCCATAACGTCTGCTTCGCCATACTGAATATATCTGTATGCCTCACCGATGGAATTGGTTCCTGTGGCACAGGCTGTAACTACGTCTGTACATTTTCCCTTAAGTCCGTAAGCTATAGCCACATTGCCTGCAGCCATGTTTGATATCATGGTAGGAACCATCATAACACTTACCTTTGTTCTCCCCTCAAGGATCTTCTTGTGTTCTCTCTCGATAGGCTGCACTCCGCCAAGGCCGTTTCCTATACAGGTTCCAAATCTTGTAAGATCTTCCTTCTCAAGATCAACACCTGCGTCCTTAATAGCTTCCCCTGTTGCCGCAACCGCATACTGACAGAAAGGCTCCATTCTTCTTGCCGCCTTGGGATCCATGTATCTGCCCGGATCGAAGTTCTTGACCTCCGCCCCCATTCTGCACTTGAACCCGCTTACGTCAAACTGTGTTATCTCACCTATTCCGACTGTATTCTTCTTTATATTCTCCCAGAATTCTTCTACGCTGTTTCCTATTGGAGTTACTGCTCCCATTCCTGTTACTACTACTCTTCTCATTTTGTACCTCGTATCATTTATTTGTAGAGGTCCTCTGCGACCCCCGGATGAATAAATTCTACCACAATGTAATATATATAACAAGAATAAATAGTTTTCATTACTATGTGCAGGTTTTCATTACTGTGTGCAGGGTACAGGGATCGTCGAATTTAATTTACTTATCCTTAAGTATATCCATCATTTCGTCGATCATTTCCTCATCCTGTAGTCTGAAGAGTATCTCAACACGTCTTGATGCGTCAAGATCGACAGTTCCATCCTCCTTGTAGATAGGATTGCTGTAGGATTTACCATTTGCAGTGAGGACACTTCGGAGCATTTCAACCTCACTCTGGCTGATGATACCGTTGCTCTCTGTGAGACAGTACCGGGCAACGGAAAACGCTCTCTGCTGGGAAAGCTCAAGGTTATACAGGTATGAACCGGCTGTATCCGTATGTCCCTCTATGATGATCTCTGAAACATATTCTCTGTAATCGTCACTTAACAGGACGCTGCAGTACCTTGGAAGAAATTCTTTTATAAAGTCCTTGCCCTCTGTCTTGAGATCGCTCTCATCAACATCAAAAAGTACGCTGGCGTCAAAGGTTATAGCTCCGGTCTTCTCGTCTATCTTAATGTTCAGGTTGCTGTCCGAGAACTCATCTCTCAGGGCTTCAACAAGATCACTTCTTATTCCTGCTATCCTGTCCAGCTCCTTCTGCTGGTCATTTAACAGTTGTTCCTGTTCTTTTATTATCTGCTTCTGCTGTTCAAGCTCTTCCTGCTTACTTTCATACTGGCTCTTTGACTGCATGAGTGTGAATGATATTATCAGGATAAATATAAGCAGCAGGGCGGCCATCATATCTGAGTAGGATAACCAGTAGCTGGTCTCCTCCTCTTCCGGTCTTCTCTTTTTCTTACTCATAATCTTCTCCGTTCCGCCATTTCCCGGCGTTTTATCAATGAAAGTTCCTACTGTCCGGACTTACCCGACTGTGATATAGCCCTCGGTCTGTTTATCCTTCCATTGAATATATCATTCTGTTCCCTGGTAAGCAGCCTTATGTCCTCAATGTTCTCACCCATTGCCTTAAGATATGGCAGAAGCTTCTCTTCTATGGCTTTCTGGGATGCCAGCACTGCCTCAAGCTGTTTCCTCTGGATGTCCAGTGCCAGATTGCCATTGTCGTAAGTGGCGTCAGGACGGACATAACGCTTGAATTCATCTACAAATTCATCCAGCTTATGATACGCCTGTTCAAGAACTGTCTTAAATATCAGGTTGAAGGTAAGGGAGAATATCATACCGTAGATGGATGTATGAAAAGCAACCTTGATACCATCCATCAGTGGTCCGATGCTGTTGGTGATCTCCTCTGCCGAGCCTGTGTTAAATGCCTGAAGTCCGATGGACAGTCCAATGAAGGTTCCAAGGATACCAAGACCTGTCATGGCTCCCGGCACAAGGCTTAAACGTCCCTTCTCCACAGCGTCATCAATCAGCTGATAGTTTATGAAATCTTCAATGTCACAGGCGTATTTTTCTTCATCGTCCTGCTCCAGTCTCTTCATTTCCTCAACGTAATCAACGTAGGAATTTCTCAGGTGCTCCTCGTTAAATATCCCATATCTGCTCTCAGTTCTGTACATGTCCCATAAGAGCTTCTTCTCCTTGGCATAATCGCCCTTTATGTAGCTTATGGCGATCCTAAAATCCTCCCCCATCTGATCTATGTGCTTAAGATGCTTATATGCATATACAAATATAGCTCCCACTATACCAAACATACACACACTGATAAGTACATTTGCAGGGTCAATGCTGTCATTTGTCACGTTTAATATTATGCATATGCCAAGCATCACTACATAAACCACCGGCAGCCACTTCTTGTTAAGCTCCACCTTCATGTTCTGCTTCTTTCTGAAAGCCCTTGCAGCCCTCTCATTCTGCGGTCTGACGGTCTTTAGTCTGTTATTTTTGTTCATCGCTCTTTCTCCCCGGAATAAAATTTCCTGCTCCCTTCCGGGCAGCAGGTACACTGTCTCAAATTATACCATTCATCCGTCATTTTTACCAACAAAAATTGCATTTTTTATATTTTTTAGTCAAATTGCACAACTATCGGGCTATTAAAAATTCCTCCCCACCGCTTTTCCTATGGACCTCCATATAAAATTTTCTGCTCAAAGGCTTATTGCACAAAAGGACGCCCAAACATATACGTACAAAATGAAGACTCAGTAAAATTCACATATAATCATATAATATATAAGCAAAGACAGTAGTGATATTTTTCGTTATACGGTTTTACCTAATTACTGGCACCAAGCCCATGTTTGAGTCGAAGCCATCACGAACAAAGTGAAGTGATTTTTCACGGCTTCGACGACCTGTCATAGAGAGGGACCCACATAGTGGGAGAGTTGGCTATGACTTACCATTTGAGTCCATTTATGCGAGTTTGGGCGACTGCCGGTTAATAAATGGTAGAACCGGATAGAAAAATGAACGTGTCTTGCTATATATTTATATGTGAATACTCGTCAGTCTCATCCACACACTAAGTTTGGGCGTCCTTTTTCGTTTATGTAGTTTGCTTATCCCTTACAGGCTCATGCCACCGTCAACCTTGATGACCTGGCCTGTAATATAGCTTGCCTTATCTGACGCAAGGAATGCCGCTGTCTCTGCAATATCTGAAACCTCACCAAGTCTCTTAACTGCAATATGATCAAGCATTGCTTCCTTCTGCTTGTCAGAAAGGGCGTCTGTCATATCGGTCTGGATAAATCCCGGAGCGATGGCATTGGCTGTTACTCCTCTGCTTCCAAGCTCCTTGGCTATGGACTTTGTAAGACCTACAACGCCGGCCTTTGACGCTGCGTAGTTTACCTGTCCGGCATTTCCCTCAATTCCTACAACTGATGACATATTGATGATCCTTCCGTACTTCTGCTTCATCATCACTCTGTACACATGCTTAATACAGTTGAAGGTTCCCTTAAGATTTGTATTGATAACATCATCAAAATCCTCTTCCTTCATACCAAGTACCAGCTTATCTCTTGTTATGCCTGCATTATTTACAAGGATATCAACTCTTCCGTACTGCTCTGTGGCGAACTTTATAAGCGCCTCTGCCTGAGCAAAATCTGATACATTTGCCTTGAAAGCAACTGCGTCGCCGCCTGCTGCCTTGATCTCCTCAACCAGGCTGTTGGCTCTTTCCTCTGAACCATTATAATTAACTACGACCTTTGCGCCATATCCTGCGAATGTCTTTGCTATCTCTCTGCCTATACCTCTGGCAGCTCCGGTAACAACTGCAACCTTATCCTTTAACATACCTTACCTCCTTTTGATACTTTTCGCCCCTGATATTCATCAGGCGGCATTTCGTAGGTACTATTATCTTCCAAGCATCTCTGCAACCTTCTGAAGATCCTCCACTGTAGCAACATTGAAGCTTGTAACCTCTCTGTTTATCTTCTTCATGAAGCCTGTAAGGGTCTTGCCCGGACCGACCTCGATAAATGTATCAACGCCGTCAGCTATCATGTTCTCGATAGTCTGCTGCCATCTTACTGATGAATATACCTGCTTCTTAAGTAATTCCTTAACCTCTGATGGATCTGTTACGTATCTTGCCTCTACATTACATGCATATGGCTTGAAACTGTCTGCAACATCAACATCCTTAAGGACCTCGAATAATTCCTCACCTGCAGGAACGAGCATTTTTGAATGGAACGGTCCGCTTACATTAAGCTTGATAACTCTCTTCGCTCCCGCTTCCTTAAGTGCCTCTATTGCTGCGTCTATGGCTGCGTTCTCACCTGAGATAACTATCTGTCCCGGGCAGTTGTAATTTGCAATCTGGACATTTCCCGGTGTCTCCTCACAGATCTGTGCTATCTTGTCAGCATCCATTGCTATAACCGCTGCCATTGCCCCCTGTCCGAGAGGTACAGTATTCTGCATAAGGATACCTCTCTGTCTTACAGTCTTGATAGCGTCTGTAAGTCTCATTGCGCCACAGGCATAGAGTGCTGCATACTCTCCAAGTGAAAGACCTGCGAATACATCGGCCTCAAGTCCCATATTCTTTAAATGCTCATATATGGCAGCCTCTGCTGCTACCATGGCAGGCTGTGTGAACTCTGTCTTATTGATATCGTCGTTCTCCTCGAAGCAGAGCTTTAAGAGATCCACATCAAGGACACCTGCTGCCTCGTCAAATACTGCCTTACTGTCTTCAAAGCTGTCATAAAAATCCTTTGCCATGCCCACATACTGAGCTCCCTGTCCAGGGAAAATAACTGCTGTCTTACCCATTTTTCTTACACCATCCTTTAAAATAAAAAAGCAGCCATCCTCCATCACATTGTGCACCACCATCGCGGCACACCTTATGACTTCCACGTCTGCTGCCAATCTTTTATATATTTTGTACCGTTACGTAATAATGTCAATATGGACACCACAACCGGAGCCATATGCTCCGGTCATGGATTATGATCCATATGTGAATAACACAAACCTGTGTATATATACCATATCCTCAAGCTAATGATTATTCCTCTACACCCTTGCTCTTTAAGTAGTTAAGAACGTCCTCAAATGTAGCAACATTATCAAGCTCTTCTGCAGGAATCTCAACATCAAATTCCTCTTCCATCTTCATAACGATCTCATATAAATCTAATGAATCTACTCCTAAATCATCCTTGAAGTTTGTATCAAGGTTCATCTCATCCTGTGATACTCCTAACTGCTCTTCGAAAATAGCCTTTACCTTATCGAACATAATTAAATTCCTCCTGAAATTAAAGTAAGTATATTACTCATTGGGGGTGTCGCATGCCCATGAGCCTAAATATCCTATCCATATTTACTATAATGGATATCCTTCACGAGAATTAATATAACTCATACCATTACATAAGTCAACAACATATATTTCATCTTTTTATATATTGCTTTACCCAGTATTTACAGCGGAGAAATTTACTTATCCATCTCTACCGCACCTGTCTCAAAGATGAATTTTACCTTTCCTGAAGTTCCATCAAGTATTCCTGAGTAGTTTGTGTAGCTTGTTCCCTGATCAAAGAGTGCCTCGATAAAGTCAAGCTCCTTTGAGTAATCTCCGCTGAACATCTCAGCGATCTTCTTGATACCTTCCTCATTGAACTTAGCCATACCTTCATTTAAGGTAGTTGCACCGTCTACCACCTGATCAGCACCATCTGTAAGATCGCCTGTTCCGGAATAAAGTGTTCCGACACCATTATCAAGAGTAACAACACCATTATAGATAGCTGCCGCACCGCTGTTAAGTGTTCCTGCTGCTGTAAGAAGATCCTTACCGCCTGCTGCAAGCTTATTACTTCCGCTGTAGAGAACATCTAATTTATTTGAAAGTGTACTTGCGCCGGCTGATACCTTTGAAGCACCATCCTTAAGGCTTGAAGTTCCTGTTATAACATCATCAATACCACTCTGAAGGCTCTTTGTACCATTGTCAAGCTGTACCAGACCGTTCTTAAGGCTTGTAGTTCCATTCTTAAGAGTTGTAGTTCCTGATACAAGTGCGTCAACACCATCTGATGCCTGCTTAACTCCATCGTCTAACTTTGTAAGACCGGCAGTCAGATTATTTGCTCCTGTTGCAAGATCATCTGCTCCCTTCTTAAGGGCCTCAACATCCTCTGCAGCTCCGGCCAACTCGTTATCAATCTCACTGGCTGCTGATTCAAGGGCTGTGCCACTGTAGTAAGCATTGCTCAGTGCTTTGTATGTGCCAAGCTCGTCTGCATCTATAACTCCATCTGCCTCAAGGCTTGACATCATAGCCTGAACTTCAGCTGCACTGGACGCACCTGCCTGACCATATATTCCTGCTGCCTTGGTTCTGAGCTTACCTGAAAGTCCGGTTACTGAACCTAAGAGTTCATTAATTCCCGCCTTAAGTGATTCTGCTCCGGCTGCAACCTTCTTTGAACCTGCTATAGCTCCTTTGTTAGCATCTTCGAAGCCAGAGATTACTGTATTAAGACCTGTCTTTAAGCTATTCTCACCTGTTATGAGCTGTGATGCACCGGCTGTAAGGGCATCTGTTCCTGCAAGGGCTCCGTCCTTGCCTTCATAGCCTGCTACAAGCTGTGATACACCTGCCTTTAAAATACCCTCGCCATCGTATAACTTATCAACTCCGGCATTAAGATCCTTAGCTCCGCTTGCCAGTGTTGCTGCACCATCATTTAATGCACCTGCACCACTCTGTACCTGACCGATGGCGTCTGTAAGCTGTGTGATGCCTGCTGACATCTGTGATGTACCATTTGCAAGCTGTGATGTATATGTCTTAAGGGAAGCTGTACCATTCTTAACTGACTTGGCACCATCTCTTAATGAGTATGTTCCTTCCTTAAGTGTCTGGAGTCCGTCAAGGAGATCGCCTGTTCCGTCTGTAAGCTGATCTGCTGATGATGTAAGTGTATCTATCTTGTCTGTGACATCTGAAAGGTCAATGCTGTCTGAGTCAAGATTTACTGCCTCTGAAAGTACATCCGATGCTGCAACTGTCATTGTCATGTCAAGCTCGAACTCTGTAACATCTGCTGTTATCTCTACATACTCAGGGACGTCGATATCATCCAATACATCCTTAATCTTTGTATCGTCAATTCCTGAGTCAAGGCAATCCTTAAGTCCAGGGACTGCATATCCTACAACAATATTTCTTGATCCCTCTGAGATAACCTTACCGTTCTCAACCTGTACATTTGAGAACTTGTCGGCGTCAAGAATAGCACCTGAAAGCATTACGAATGGTGTTACTACTTCCTTGGAAGTTCCGTTTACATCCATAGCCTTCTTTGTGTTGTTTGTATAGTCAAATCTAATGGTTACCTTACCGCTCTTACCTGCTAACTCTGCCGGTGAGATATCCTTGCCGTCAAGCTTGTAGCTTACCTTTACATCAACAGGAAGCTTATCATTTGAAGTTCCCTGATAGTAAACGTCCTTGCCGTTTGCCTGCCAGGTGATGGTTCCGTCTTCATTTTCAACGTAGGTGTCATTTGTCTTTACGTTCTGGATATCGGTAAGATTTGTCTTATCGTTGATAGTTGCTGTTCCTTCATTGTTCTTGAGCCAGTTGCTTACGACTACGTTATCTACATTTCCTTCGGCGTCTGCCATTACATATACTGTCTCTTCCTTATCGGCGTCTGAGTTGTCACCTTCTGCCACCTGCTTCTCTATCTCTTCCTGAAGTGCTGCGGCATTTTCTGTGTTTTCCTCTACACTTACCTTGGATTCTGTACTTGCTTCTGTTGTACTGTCCTTCTTATCTCCACATCCTGCAGCCATTGTTGTCATCATTGCAGCAGACATCATAATACATAAATACTTTTTCCACTTAACCATATCAATTACATCCTTTCTACACTTTATAAAGTTTCTGTGTCATCTGTCTTTTAATAAAGCTTCGTCAACTGTTTCTCAATATTTATCAGTAATTTGCCAGTTCTTTTCTGTGCTTGAACATTAAGATCTTGTCAAACAACATGAACATTGCCGGCAGAACAAATATAACTGCACACATACTTATAAGTGCACCTCTTGACATGAGCACGCAGAGGGAACTTATCATATCTATATCCGAATACATACCTACACCGAATGTAGCTGCGAAAAAGCTCAATGCACTTACTATGATAGACTGTGCCGAACCCTGACAGGCCTCTGAAACAGCCTCGAATTTTGTAAGTCCTGCAAGACGTCCACGCTTATATTTATTTGTCATAAGGATTGCATAGTCAACTGTTGCGCCAAGCTGGATAGTACCTATTACGATTGAGGCTATGAAAGGAAGCTCTGTTCCTGTGTAACACGGGATACCCATGTTGATGAAGATAGCGAACTCGATTACTGCAACCAGTACAACCGGCAGGGAGATTGAACCAAATACACATAATATAATGATAAATATTGCACCGATTGAAACTGAGCTTACTCTTGCGAAGTCCTTATCTGTTATCTCTATAAGATCCTTTGTACATGGGGCTTCACCAACCAGCATGTTGTCCGTATCGTATTTGTTAAGTATATTCTTGATCTCTGTACACTGATTATTTACCTCATCTGTAGCAACCTTGTACTCTGAGCCTACCAGTACGAGCTGCCAGTCATCACTCTTTAATGAGCTTACCAATGAATCAGGAATGAACTTTGCAGGTATTCCTGCTCCAAGTACTGAATCAATACCCAGACACCACTTTACACCATCCACCTTCTCTATATCCTGAAGCATAAGTCTTACATCCTTATCTTCCATGTCATTGCTTATAAGAAGCATGTGGGTTGAGTTCATTTCAAAATCTTCCTGAAGAACATTATTGGCCTTGACTGAATCAAGGGTATCCGGAAGTGATGAATCAAGATTGTAATAAACCTTTGTGTGATTGTATCCGTATATTGCAGGGATAAGTATTATTACAAAGAGTATTATGAATACCCGGTAATGCTTTGCCACGAAAGCTCCCAGTCCCTTAAACTCAGGAAGGAGAACCTTGTGGGTTGTCTTCTTTAATGCCTTGTCGAATACAAGTATCATGGCAGGAAGTATTGTTACACATGCAATAACACCGAATACAACACCCTTTGCCATTACGATACCAAGGTCAAGACCTAACTTAAAGCTCATGAAGCAAAGTGCCACGAAACCGGCAACAGTTGTTATTGAGCTTCCCACAACTGAGCTTATGGTCTCTGCTATGGCATGACTCATTGCCTCGTTATTATCTGAATAGGTGTTCTGTTTATCCTTGTAGCTGTGCCACAGGAATATTGAGTAGTCCATGGTAACGCCAAGCTGCAGAACCGCTGACAGCGCCTTTGTTATGTAGGATATCTCTCCTAAGAAAATATTGCTTCCCAGGTTATACACGATAGCCATTCCTATACTTAACAGGAAGAATACCGGAACCATGAAGGAATCCATTGTAAGTCCAAGAACTATACAGGAAAGGATTACTGCTATACATACATATATAGGAGTCTCTTTTTCTGAAAGTGCCTTTGTATCTGTAACTATTGCTGACATACCACTTAAGAAGCACTGTTTATTACATATACTTCTTATTTCGTTAATGGCATCCATTGTTGAGTCTGCCGATGTGGTCTGGTCGAATATGATAGCCATCATAGTGGCATCCTTGTCGTCATTGTTGAATGCGTTGTATAACTTCTCGGGAAGTATCTCCTTAGGTACTGACAGATCGGCGATACTGTCATACCAGATAACCTTCTCCACATGGTCAACAGCTTCGATCTTCTCTTTAAGCGCTGCCACATCCTTGTCAGGCATTCCTTCAACAACAAACATTGAAAATGCGCCCGTTCCGAATTCATCAACTAGAATATCCTGGCCTTCCATTGTTTCAATATCTTTAGGAAGATATGAGAGAATGTCGTAGTTTACTCTGGTCTTGATATAACCATACGCACTAGGAATAAGCAGGATTACCGCAATGATCAGTATAAGCGTTTTGTGCTTAGAAATCACTTCACCAAACTTAAGCATTTTGTTCATCTCCTTTTAAAATATATACTCCATTTCTATTTCAGTTATGGATTATACTACACGGTGTCTATTTTATCTCTATACATTTTTTTATTAATGTTTAAAAGTGATTACATTCATGTTAATATGTATTTTATAAATTACATTTTTATATAATTGTAATACCGAATGTTTATATATAGATAGTAGTTTATTAAGAAACACATGACTAAGAGGAAGCACCCATGCATCGCAGATGCATGGTGCTGACAAAGGTATTGTTTGTCGGAGGGAATTTTTATGAAGAGAGAAGAAAAAAGAGAAAATCTCGATCTTATACTTATAGAAAGCTTTAAAGAATTAATGACGGAATATCCTTTTGAGAAGATAACCGTCACCCTTATATCAGAAAAGGCCGGAATACTCCGACCTGTGTTCTACTCTTATTTCAGAGATAAATATGAACTTGTGGATTACATGTTTTACAATGATATAACCAAGGAATTAAAGGTACTGCTGTCCCACGGAATGGTAATCGAGGCCATCAAGCTTTTATTTACCCATGTTGCAAATGAGCGCAGCATGTATCGTAAGCTCTTTGACACCGAGGGTCAGAACAACTTCCAGACCATAGTCATGGACCAGCTAAGTGCCCTTTTTGATGTATATGTGGACGCCTTCGACTCCCACAGCCTGCCGGATAATCCTCTGATCACTCCATCAAGCATATGCAGATACTATGCCATGGGACTTACCATCTCCATCAAGAACTTCCTTGCAAGTCCGGCAAATGCTACAATAGACCAGTGTGTAAATGCATACTACTATATAGTTACACATTCCATATTTGATTTCCTGTCCAAGGAAACCACTAATGAATTTCCAAAAGTATGACTTATCTGCCCATAACGTATCCGATTATGAACAGTACAAGGGCTGCCACAAGACATATCATGGCGCACTTGAATTTTTTCATAAGCTCTGGTCGTATGTCTGCCAGAGTTTTGTCTCCGTGACGTTTCACCAGCTTCTTAAAGGATATCCAGAAGGTTATCCCTGCTACGGCGAATACGAAACCCGCCAACACTAAAATATTCTTTAACATTATCTATACTCTACTTTCTTACAAGCACCATGGCGGACATCTTCGGAGCCTTAATGGTAAGAAGGTTATGCTCCACCATGTAGTCAACGGTCTCAAGGGTATAGCCCTGCTCATTTGTCAGCATTACTCTTGTCATTATGGAATGGTTGAATACTCCCACTCTTCTTACGTGAAGCCTCAGATCCACATCTTCATAGTTGGTATTAAGTATGACGATAACCTGCTTATTATCTGTAAATCTTCCATAACATATTATCTTATGTGCTCCGTGAAGAAACAGTACCGAGCCCTTCATCAGTGCTTCATAGGTCTTATGTATCTTTATCATATCCTTGTGGAAGCGTATGAGCTCCACATCTTCTCTGCCCCACGGATAGGTTCTTCTGTTATCAGGATCAGTCCAGCCACATAAGCCTGCCTCATCTCCGTAATACACTGTAGGTGCTCCCGGCCACGTCATCTGGAATACTACTGCCTGTCTGAATATGCCCTTGTCTATATCATAATTTGCTGCGTCAGGGCCAAGGGTATGTGTTCTTCCTACCTTTCTGTTGGTTCTGGTAAGGAATCTTGAATGATCATGGTTTGAAAGTTCATTCATGGCAACTCCAAGGGATGGTCTCTGAAATCTTGACATATGATAGTTCATGGCACCGATAAAGGCATCAGGATTACCTAATAGATCTCCACGGAACTCGTCACTGTGCTTCTCTACACCGCACAAAAACCAGGTTATAGGCTCCATGAATGCGTCATAGTTCATTACCGTATCCCACTGGTCACCTCGGAGCCACTGCTTAGGATCACCGTAATGCTCTGCCAGGATAATAGCCTCAGGATTTGCCTCTTTTACAGCCTTCCTGAACTCCCTCCAGAATCTGTGGTTATACTCTGCGGAATGTCCCAGATCTGCTGCCACGTCGAGTCTCCAACCGTCCACATTATATGGAGGGGATACCCACTTCTTCGCAATGTTCATTATATATTCTGTAAGCTTATCCGACTCCTCATAATTGAGCTTCGGCAGGGTATCATGTCCCCACCATCCGTCGTAGCTTCCGTTATAAGGCCACTCATATTCATTATGGAATTTAAAGAACGAACGATATGGGCTGTCTGCTGAGATATACGCACCATTTTCGTAGCCCTCTTCTCCCTCGTATATACGCTCCCTATCCAGCCATTTATTGAAGGAACCACAATGGTTAAATACTCCATCGAGAATAACCTTCATTCCTCTCTTATGGATTTCCTCCACAAGCTCTATGAAGAATTGATTTGACGCCTCAAGGTTAGCTTTATTTGTCACTCTGTTTATATATCTTGCAGATTGCTTGTTCTCTCGACATCCGTCAGGAAGCACGCTTCCCTCATCAACGACGATCTTACCGAAATGTGGATCTATATAATCGTAATCCTGTATATCATACTTATGGTTAGACGGTGATACAAATACCGGGTTAAGATAGATTACGTCTATGCCCAGATCCTGAAGATAATCCAGTTTGTTCATTACTCCCTGGAGATCTCCGCCGTAGAAACAGCCTACATCCATATTCTCAGGGTATTTGAACCAGTCCTTTACTTGTTTTGTTCCCGAATTGATATAGAAATATTCATTATCAAGTACATCATTGTCCGGATCTCCGTTACAGAACCTGTCTACGAATATCTGGTAGAACACGGCTCCCTCTGCCCACTTAGGCACTGAGAAGCCCGGATACATCTCAAAGTTAAAGTCGTTGTTATTTTCCTTTTCCACACCATACTCGTTATAGAAGCAGGTGACTCTGCCTGAGTGGATCTCAAAATAATAATTTATCATGTTCTCTCCGGCAGTGATGGTAGCAGCATAGAAGTCGAAAAGCTTGTTTCCGTCTTCAACGTCCATAGGTATCTTCTCACCGTTGCACACAAGGTACACCCGGTCAACATTATCTGCTGAAGCTCGAAATCTTATCTTCACCTGTTCTCCCGCCTTGGGTGTCTGAGGGCTTACATAGTATTCTGTTCCGTCAGAGAACAATCCACCCACATTGAGCACCGGCTTCGTCCCCGTCACATAAGAAAATAATCTTTCTGCTGCTGTTTTACTATACGACATCTTCCACATTCCTCTCCTCAAGCTTTTATAGCTCATATACAATCCATTTTAATACTTTTCTGATGAATAAACAACACAAAAAAGTAATAACAACGTAACGATGTCAAGGACATCGTTACAAGAAATAGAGCAGCAACCATATAAAATTGCCTACGGCAAGGGTTGCTGCAACGTAACGATGTCAAAGACATCGTTACAAGAAATAAAAAAGGAATCAGCCGTCGTTCTGCCGATTCCTTTTGGAGAAGGTATTTTGGTTATGGGGTGTAGCCAAAAAACTATATAAAGTATTGGGGGGGTTACAAGTATTATTATAATCAAGAGCATTAAAAAGTGTGCCCAAACATTTATTTTTTTTTTCAATTCTTTTGTGTAAAATAACTAACAGTAAAATACAAAAAAGGCTCCGAAAAGCCTTTTTTGTTTATTTTTTATATTTTGATATATCCATTTAGTAAAAAATATCCATACTACAGTGGAAGGTCATCAGGATTGATCTCCGATGGATCTGTTGCTTCCGCCTCAGCCATAGCTTCTCCTTCATTTTCATCTGCCTGTGACACGTTGCCGTATACGATATCAGACTTATTCTGGTCATCATTCGTATCGCTGCCGGCTTCTTCATCAAACAATGCCTCGAACTCAGCCCTGTTTATTCTTTCCTTCTCAAGAAGAAGCTCTGCACACTTATGGAGCACATCCATATGTGCCATGATCATCGCCTTTGCTTCCTCGTAGCACTCATCAACAATACGCTTAACTTCCTTATCTATCACACCTGCTGTCTTCTCACTGTAAGACTTGGCATGACCAAGATCTCTTCCAAGGAACACTTCCTCGCTATCCTGGGTCTCATAGTTGATAAGACCAAGCTTGTCTGACATACCATACTTCATCACCATTGCTCTGGCATACTGGCTTGCCTGCTTGATATCCTGGGAAGCACCTGTGGTGATATCGTCAAGGATAAGCTCCTCTGCAATACGTCCTCCGAGACTTACTTTAATATCATCAATCATCTTACCCTTCGTCATGAATACATTGTCATTCTCAGGAAGCGGCATTGTATATCCGCCTGCACCTGTACCTGTAGGTATGATGGAAACTGTATATACAGGTCCCACATGTGGAAGCAGGTGGAACAGTATTGCATGTCCTGACTCGTGGTATGCCGTGATCCTTCTTTCACTTTCCGGAACAAGACGGCTCTTCTTCTCGCCACCTATTCCTACCTTAATGAATGACTTGTCAACATCTTCCTTTACTATGAAAGCTCTATCTGACTTAGCTGCACTGATGGCTGCTTCGTTCATAAGATTCTCAAGATCTGCCCCTGCAAATCCTGCGGTGGTTCTTGCTATCTCATGAAGATCCACATCCTCAGCCAGCGGCTTGTTTCTTGTGTGGACCTTAAGTATCTCTTCTCTTCCCTTTACATCAGGTCTGTTGACAGGTATCTTTCTGTCGAAACGTCCCGGACGAAGGATAGCATTATCAAGTATATCTACACGGTTAGTTGCGGCAAGGACTATTATTCCTTCATTCACACCGAAACCATCCATCTCCACAAGGAGCTGGTTAAGAGTCTGCTCTCTCTCATCGTGTCCGCCACCGAGACCTGTACCTCTCTGTCTTGCAACAGCATCAATCTCATCAATGAAAACTATACAAGGGGCGTTCTTCTTGGCATCCTCAAAAAGGTCTCTTACTCGTGAAGCACCTACACCCACGAACATCTCAACGAAATCCGAACCTGAAATACTGAAGAACGGAACTCCTGCTTCACCGGCAACGGCTTTCGCCATAAGAGTCTTACCTGTTCCCGGAGGACCCTCAAGAAGTACTCCTTTAGGAATTCTTGCACCTACCTTGATGAATTTACCCGGGTTTTTAAGGAACTCAACTATCTCCTCAAGATCCTCCTTCTCCTCGTCAAGACCTGCAACATCCTTGAAGGTCACCCTGTTCTTGCCTGTATTCTCATCTTTTCTTGCGCGGCTCTTACCGAAGTTCATCATCTGTCCGCCCGAACCGGCTCCCTGTACCCTGCTTACAAGCATTGTCATTATGATAATGACGATCACCATTACAATCAGGTATGGCAGCCAGGTACCTATCATACTCTGTCTTTCAACATCATGAAGGTTGTACTTGGCAATGGCAACCTTCTCATCCTCTGAGGCTGTTTTATTTGCCGAGTCTGTGGCTGTTACATAGTCATTATAGATATCTATGACCTTATTCACATCTGCCACATAAAATTCAACCCCTGTTCCGTTCTTGAACACAACACTTACGGAACCTGTAGGTATCTCACTGTTCTGATAAATATCCAGCGACATTACGTTGTTCTCTCTCAGATCTGTCTGAAGATCAACGTAGCTATAGCTGGTTGTAAGATTGCTGCCATCCTGCATCCATCTGTATATGAGCAATACACCCACAATAAATATAATTGCGTAGATGACCGCAAAATTTCTTGCACGTCTTTTATCCATTTGCTGCTCCTTATTTCTCAGTATTTTTGTTTATAATATTGGATTTTAACCCTCTATCACACCTATATACGGAAGGTTTCTGTACTTCTGTGCACAGTCAAGACCATATCCCACTACAAATCTGTCAGGAATCTGAAAGCCTGTCATGTAAAGATCTACAGGGATAACTCTCCTATCAGGCTTGTCAAGCAATGTTATTATCTTAAGACTTTCTGGCTTTCTTGCCGAAAGAGCTTCAACAAGATATGAAAGTGTTCTTCCAGAATCGAGGATATCCTCAACAATGATAACATCTCTTCCTTCTATATTCTCATCCAGATCCTTGGACAGCTTGACAACGCCTGATGAAACCGTCTTGTCACCATAGCTGCTCACTGACATGAAATCCATTGTTACAGGTATTGTGAGTCTTTTGGCAAGCTCGCAAAGAAAGAATACGCTTCCCTTAAGGATACCCACAAGATGTACTGTCTTACCTGCATAAGCCTTATCTATCTCTTCAGCCATCCGGGCTATTCTTTCCTCTACCTCATCCTTGCTTATCAATACGCCGATCTGCTCCTTCATCTGTTCTTTTCCTCCTTGTACTCAAGACAGATAATCCGTGATGTGTTATCTGTAACCTTGTAATTCTCTCCGATTCTTATACCGACTGCCCATACAATCTCTGAGCCGCAGGCTATGACCGGAACTTTGTTTCTCTCGGTTCTCTCTATCTTACGGTCTGATAGGATCCTGTTAAGCTTCTTTACTGCTCCGTCTGATCTTATTACCATGCGGTCTCCGGGCTCCGGGGTCCGCAAGATTAAACTATCCTGTATTCTATCATAATCCAAAAACTTAATATACTCTTTTTTTGTTAAATCTATATTAACTTCGGGATTTTTTACATTTATTATGCTCACTTTCACGGAAAAATTTCCATCCGGGGAAAAATATTCGCCGGGATCGCTTATATCTACCCGGGAAATCCCACAAGTAAAACTTCCACCCTCAGTGACATTCAGGCAATCCTCCTTGCTAATGCCCCTGTGATTTTCCTTTTTTATGTTCCGGCTGTCTTTATTTCTGACCTCCGCTTTTTCTTCTCCCTTAAATATAAGCTTTCCGTAGCTCACATATGCCTTACAGCCCTTTGGCAGTGAGATGGCTGCCCCACTATCTGCGCTGTAGAGCTTCATAACCTCTTTTACATGATTATTGCCTATATCCTTAAGTCCACCGCACACCCTTCCGATAAGCTCCCTTATTACAAGGGTCTGTATCAGCTCCTTCTGGGCTTTAAGGTCTTCAAGGCTTATGAAATACCGGTTTTCTGTAGGATCTCCTACTACATTTGCAGTGATAAGATCATCCACATAGCCCTTTACGAAATCTGTGTACATTCCTGCCATATCCGCAAGCTTCACTATGTGTTCCATGGCTCTGTCATTCACCTCTTCGAGCTCCGGAAGCACCTTGTGCCTGATCTTGTTTCTGGCATATATTGTTTCAAGGTTCGTAGAGTCTGTCACAAAGGCAATGCCTTTCTCTGCCAGATATTCCTCTATCTCATGCCTGGTGGTATCTATAAGGGGTCTGATCACCCTGTCCCTTACGGCAGGTATGCCGCTCACTCCTGCAAGTCCTGTTCCCCTTGCCATGTTAAGCAGCACTGTCTCACAGAGATCGTTACAGTTATGGGCTACAGCTATGCGATAGTCCTGTCCTGTCTCATCTCCCACCCGGGCAAATGCCTTGTAGCGTTCCATTCTTCCGGCTTCTTCCACCGTAAGGTGCTGCTCCTCCGCAATCTTCTCCACAGGAATATTAAAGACCCTAAGAGGTATCCCAAGCTTCCCGCAATATGTCTCAACAAAGCTCTGGTCAGAATCCGCTTCAGCCCCTCTTATCATATGATTTACATGGACGCAGATCATATTCAGTTCAAGCACATCCTTAAGACCTGCAAGCATTGTAAGGAGGCACACGGAATCTGCTCCGCCTGATATACCCACAACACAGGTATCACCCTTTTTTAACATATTATATTGTTTTATGGTATTTAATACTTTCTCTTCCGCAGGGTTCATAAACACGTATTCCTTATTAACAGTAAAACTATATTTCTTTCAAATTTTATTTCTTCCGGATTACATTTCTTTAAATCAATGTCCCTTATAAATAATATATCATTGCAATATTCTATAAATATGACGTTACAGAAGATATAATAGCACAGGAAGGTACGATTTTCCACTCCCGGGGTATTACATATCAATATATGACATTGTAAAAGCACACAGGCAGGTCTGTTTTGCACCACCATAGTATTGCCTTTTCAAATATCACGAGTTGGCAACCACCACCATTACCGTGGCGTCATCATAGAACACTCCCTGATTTCTCGAAAGCAGTTCTCCCGATATATCGTCCATGATCTTCTTCACCGCACTCTCCCTGTTGTCGGTGTTATAGCTTCTGTGACTTAAGAACCTTGCAAATTCCTTCTCATCATAATCCTCCGTATGGGAAAATATGCCGTCACTTGCCATTATCACAATATCTCCGTCAGACAACTGCTCACTGCTGCTGTCGCACTCCACTTCAGGAAGTACTCCTATAGGAAGAGTTGTGCCTTGGACTATGTGACAGCTTCCGTCCCTGACAACAAAGGTGGCAGAAGCCCCCTGCTTGTACATCTTAAGCTCCCCGCTGTAGAGATCTATAATACCCATGTCAAATGTAGTGAAATTACTTCCCCGGTTCTTCTCCGAAAGGCATTTATTAGCAAAGGCAATAGCATAGAGGGGATCGAAGCCTGCGTCGAGCATTTCTTCCATAGTATTTATAAGTATCTCACTTTCTGAAGCGGCTATACTCCCACTGCCCATTCCGTCTGCCAGCATAAGAACCAACTTGCCGTCATCATTTTCCCGGACGGAGAAGCTGTCACCGGATATCACGGAGCCCTGCTTCTTAACCCGTCTCACCTGAAATGCACACTGAAAGACGGCGATATCCTCAAAGACTATCATATGATCGTCCACCGGAATGTATTCCGGAGCATCCGCCGCCGGGCGTATACGCCTGTCCATTACATGCTCAAGCACCGCCGCCACCTGTCTGGTTCTGACCCTCTTTCTGGTGTGTGCTCTAAGGGTCAGATAATAACGGCTGTGATCCGCCTCGTTCATTGCCATGGTGAATTGCTCTAACACAACATTCATGGCAAGCAGCTCCTGGCGAAGTTTCTCTTCCCTTGAGTTGCTTGCAGGCTCCAGTCTTTCAATGTCCTCAGAAAACTTCTCGATCAATTCTCCAACCTCCGACAATCCTATACGGCTCACGTCTCCACCACATCCTGCAAGGGTATACTCTATCCTCTTAAATATCCCCGACAAATCAGCTATCTTTCTGGCAGTAAGTCTGTTTATCTCCACCGCCGCACACCGGTCATGCTCAGCCCGGATATTCTCTCCGTAATAGTACATCCAGTATGCCGGAGTCACTGCAAATAACAGCGCAGGCACCAGAAGCACCTGTATTCCAGGGAATGTAAACAGGTAGCCGAAGAAGGTGACGCCTGTAAGCATACCGCCAAGGACATATAATCCCACAGTGCCGTATTTTATGCCGCCAAAAACACTTCTGCCGAGAAGTGCCATTATTATCATGGTTATCACCGCGGCAATATAGGTTGTCTCTCCTGTCCTGACTGACCAGATGGCACTTATGGCAAATGCTATCCCAAGTCCATAGGCTCCCCCGTACTTCTGCAGGGTACAAAGAGCAATGTACATACCGAATATCTCGCCTATATGTATAAGTCCTGCTATGGTATATGGCATGCCCCATGCCATGACTGCCATTATTACCATCACCGCTAACATCTGCTCATTAAGGTTGTCCTCCCTGCCCTTTTCATTTACCAGGACATTGAGACCAATCTTCACAACAGGTATAAGTGTCACGGCAATGATCCCCGACAAAAGCAGCATGATCCACTGTCTGTAGTCCCCGCCGGCATAGATGTTGTACGCCATTCCTACTATGTAATATATAAACAGTATCATGAGATTATTTGCAGATTTCAAGTGCAATACCCAGGAGACCCCTGCCATAATGAGAACATAGCTTATAAACAACACAGTCTTCTCTCCGGCATCGGGAAGGAAAAGGTACTGTCCGTTCGTAACCACCGCCTCAGGAACAAAGAACAGAGAAGCCATTCCCGCCATTATGCTGAGTACATACCCGGGAGTGCTGAGCTTTATGTAATACGCTCCTGTCAAAAGGGCAACTGCAAATGGGTTCGTACCCAGAAAAAAAGCTCTCCCTCCAAAAAAACCTACCGCATACAATAATAGTCGTCTAACCTTCTCTTCCATCCTACAATGCTCCCTTCAATTTCTGTAGACTTCCACTAAATGGTACAAGCATTATATGGTGACAGGACATCAAAAAAAGACGAAAACTGAAATTGGTTTTCGTCTTTTCTCTTCCTGTTTTGCTGTAACGATATCCGTAAGATGTTCTAATCCCCCGCCCTGATAACTGTCTCGTCAGGATACACAAGTCCAAGCTGATTTCTTGCTACTTCCTCCACATACTTCTTGGTCTGCATATACACTTCCTTCTTCTCCAGTTCAGTATATTCATCCTTTGCCTCGTCAATATCAGCCTGTATGGAAGCCTTCTGGCCCTCAAGATAAGTCCTGCGTTCCTTAAGTGCTGTTGACCTATAATAAAGAATGCCTGCGAATAAAACGCAGGACACAATAATAACCAGTGTTGCGAGTTTAGAATACCTACGAGATACGGCATTTCTACTCCTCATCAATCAAATCCCCTTTGTACAATTTTTCATTAACATAATTTTACAGTTTATGACAATTTATGTCAACAAACTTTTTTACCGTTTTGACCACTTTTCCCAAATCCTGACTTATTCGGCACAATATATAGTTGAAAATTGCCGAAGCAGTGCAACTTATTGTGGTGAAATAGAGCAAATTTCCCAAAAAAAATCCAAAAATATGGTAAAAATACAAATTTCCCTGAGAGTATACATAAATCAGTCCTATTGTAATCACACATATTGCTAATCCATATGCAATATCCAATAGAATGTTAATTATATTGTACATATGAAGGCATTTCTGCAATGCCCTTAAGACATCCAATGTAATTCCGGAAGCAGAACCAAAAAGTATAAAAATTAAGAATGTTACTGTCTGGCTTCTGATAAGCTCTGTCATTATTTAAACAACCGCTTAAACTTTGATGCGGTATTTGCAGCGTAATTAAGCCCGCATATCTCGCCGGTTATGCTCATACTGCATTTCTCACTGTCCAGGTTCTTCACCATCAGCTCCCGGCCTCTTACACACAGCCTCCCCATGCTGGTGTCACATATTATCTCCTCCGGCTCTGCTGATATAACTTTCTCTATACCTGTAAATTCTCCGTTCTCCCTGTCAGAAAGCATGACTTTATGACTCTGGCTGTTCTGAGTTTCCGTAGACATATAAAAAACCACCCCTGAACTATGTATTGCGACATCCTGGGACGTCAAATATAACATAGTATATGTGTGGTTTCTTTCTTTTATGTTTAATACCTTAAACGTACTTGAACATATCCTTTGCGTCTTCCTTTTTGGTGGTATCAAGGATCATGGTCACCTCTACTTTGACGTTCTTGTTGCCAAAGCCGATCTCTATAACGTCTCCGACCTTAACGTCATAGGACGCCTTAACTACTTTGCCGTTTACAAAAACCCTGCCTGCGTCACAGGCTTCATTTGCAATGGTCCTTCTCTTGATAAGTCTTGATACCTTTAAATATTTGTCAAGTCTCATTTCATTTCCTTTCCGGTGCTGATCCGTCTGTTTAATCATGCCCCTTATCTAAAAAAAAGCCGGCTACAATGCACCTTATGGTACACGAACCAGCTTTCTCATTAACCAATCTATATCTGATAAATTAGTTGATAGCGTCCTTTAAAGCCTTACCAGCCTTGAACTTAGGAGCCTTTGAAGCAGCGATCTTCATTGTCTCGCCTGTCTGAGGATTTCTACCCTCTCTTGCTGCTCTCTCTGAAACCTCGAATGTACCGAATCCAACTAACTGGATCTTCTCACCCTTCTTTAATTCCTCTGCTACTACATCTGTGAAAGCCTTTAATGCGCTCTCAGCATCTTTCTTTGTTAATTCTGTCTTCTCAGCAATAGCTGCTACTAATTCAGTCTTGTTCATTGAAATAATACCTCCATTCATGCTTTTTAATGTCTGCCGAGCTAATCCAGACATCTTCCCTGTGCCCCCGGGCACACTAACATGTATAGTTATACCCAATATGTCTATATTTGTCAAGGAAAATGTCCCTTTTAACAGCCAAAAAGCCTTATTTTTACAATGTTTCCGGGAATCACCCCTCCATCTGCCTGCCTAAAAATCTGGCAGCAAGATCCACTGCTTTTTTTTCTGTATCTCCGATAGCTTTTCCTGCGTCCCTGTTAAGCAGCACCACAGCCCCGATGGCGTCTCCCTGACATATTATGGTCTGGATCACCTGTCCCTCAAAGGAAATATCATCATCGGTTATGTTTATACAATTTCCGGTCTTAACCTCTCCGGACACAGACTTCCTGAGGTCTATGAGCTCCGACAGTTTTCTGCTGATGGCTCTTCCCTGCAGCTCCTTCTTCCCCTTTCCTGCCACTGCAACAATGTGCTCCCTGTCTGTGATACACACAGAGCAGCCGAGGGTTGCCGCCATGATCTCTGCATACTGCCCTGCAAATTCCTTAAGCTCCAGCATTGGTGAGAACTTCTTAAGCACCACCTCACCATCTGCTGCCGTATATATCTCCAGCGGGTCCCCCTCTCTTATCCTCAGATTTTTTCTTATCTCCTTGGGAACAACTATCCTGCCAAGTTCATCTATTCGTCTGACTATTCCCGTTGCTTTCATATAGAAAATTCCTCCTGCGGTTCCATAATTTAATGGTAGTATGTGGAAGCAGAAAAAATTTATTCATCTTTCCCCTTCAGAAAAGCTCTTTAAAACTCCTGGAATTTTTTCTGAATTTTTTCAAAAAAACTATTGACATTTCAAATCTACAGGAGTAGTTTAGGTGTCGAACAAAGAGCAAATGCAAAGAACAGAATACGGTCATTGTAGATTGAATACTTCAGAGAGCTGCTGGGTGGTGTGAAGCAGTGTATGTCCATGATGATTATCCTCTGCGAGCAGTGCACTGAATTTCTTCACGATAGGTGATGAACATTAGGTGTCACCGGTCTTCCACCGTTAAAAGGAAACTTATTTCGAGAACTGTGTGCAGTTTCAGAGATGGGGCATGAGAGGTCATTTATTTCAAATGGCAAATAAAGTGGTATCGCGGAAGTTACAGGCTTTCGTCTTTATGTTTAATAAAGACGGGAGCCTTTTTTAATTTCTTTTTTGTTTACTCTTTGCATATATATATTCTTAAGAAAGGAGCCGTCAGTTGACGGAAAAAAGAGATGAATGGATTAGTAATAGTATTGATCGGAATCGTAGTTTTAGGTGCCGGCTATCTTTTCTATGGAAGATGGCTTGCAAAGAAATGGGGGCTTGATCCAAAGGCCAAGACCCCTGCTTACACCCATGAAGATGGACAGGATTATGTTCCATCATCCAAGTTCACCGTATTTTCACACCAGTTTTCATCAATAGCCGGTGCAGGTCCTGTAACCGGACCAATACTTGCATCAGTATTTGGCTGGGTACCTGTTCTTCTGTGGTTACTGGTTGGTGGATTATTCTTCGGTGCCGTACAGGACTTTGGTTCTCTGTACGCATCAGTTAAAAACGAAGGAAAGTCAATGGGTATGATCATTGAGAAGTACATAGGAAGGTTCGGAAGAAAGCTGTTCATGTTATTCTGCTGGCTCTTCACATTGCTGGTTATCGCAGCATTTACAGATATGGTTGCCGGAACCTTCATGAGTACCGGTGCCGGAACCGAAGCATTTTCAGCAGCAACCAAAAATGCAAATGCTTCCGCCGCCTCAATATCAATGCTCTTTATAGTAGTAGCGATCATCTTTGGTATCATACAGAAGCATGTGAAAATGAATGAGGGTGTCCGTGCAGTTGTTGCTGTTGCGCTTCTTGTGGGAATGTTCGCCCTTGGTATGGTGCTTCCTATGACTGCTTCAAAGACAGCATGGATCTACATCGTAATGGCTTACCTTTTCCTTGCATCAGTAATGCCAATGTGGCTTCTTATGCAGCCTAGAGATTACATGACAACCTTCATGCTTCTGGGCATGATAATCGGTGCAGTTGTTGGTGTATTCGTTGCTCACCCTTCAATGGAGCTTAATGCCTTTAATGGTTTCAATGTAAATGGAAGCTACATCTTCCCTACATTGTTCGTAACCATAGCCTGTGGTGCTGTATCAGGTTTCCACAGCCTTGTATCATCAGGAACTTCATCAAAGACTATAAGCAACGAGAAGGATATGCCAATGGTTGGCTATGGCGCCATGATCGTTGAGTCACTTCTTGGTATTGTTGCATTAGTTGTTGTGGGTGCTGTTGCTGTAAATGGCACAAAGCCTGACGGAACACCATTTTCAATATTCTCAACAGGTGTTGCAGGATTTCTTGAGAAGCTGGGTCTCCCAGTACATGTTGCAACTGTATTCATGACAATGTGTGTATCTGCCCTTGCACTTACATCTCTTGACTCAGTAGCAAGAATAGGCCGTATGTCATTCCAGGAATTATTCTACGGTGACACAACAGATACATCCAAGATGCCTGTATGGCAGAAAGTACTTACAAATAAATATTTTGCAACTGTTATAACATTGTTCTTCGGTTACTTACTTACACTTGGCGGATACAACAATGTATGGCCTTTGTTCGGTTCAGCTAACCAGCTTCTTGCAGCTCTGGTTCTCATTGCCCTTGCTGTATTCCTTAAGACAACAGGAAGAACCGGCTGGACTCTCTACGCACCAATGTTCATCATGCTTGCTGTAACCTTTACAGCTCTTGTACAGAAGACCATAGCACTTGTAAGAAATATGGTGTCAGGTCAGGCAACACTTCTTGTGGACGGTCTCCAGTTCATAGTTGCCATCCTTCTTATGGTTCTTGGTGTGCTTGTTGCATTCAGCTGCTTAAAGAAGCTCTTCACAGCTAAGAAACAGGAAGCTTAAAGTATTTAGGGCTTAATATGAATTTTAATAAGTGTTTTAATTAAGAAGATAAATATATAGATTAGTATTTTGTTTCCTACAAGTGGGGCACAGTGACAGGATTTCCTGGACTGTGCCCCGCTTGTTTTGTTTTATAACTACTTCAGCTTACCATACTCCTCATCAGTTACCGGCTCGCACCACTCATTTGAAGCTTCCTCTCCCGGAACCTCAACGGCAAGATGGCTGAACCAACTGTCAGGGGCAGCACCATGCCAATGCTTTACTTCCGCAGGGATGTTGATGCAGTCGCCCGGCTTAAGCTCAATAGCTTCCTTGCCCTCTTCCTGATAATATCCACGTCCTGCAACACATACAAGGATCTGTCCGCCGCCACTCTTTGCGTGGTGGATATGCCAATTGTTACGGCAGCCCGGCTCAAATGTTACATTGAATATTCCAACCTGGCTTGTGGATACCGGAGCAAGATAGCTCTGTCCTGTAAAATACCTGGCAAATGCATCATTAGGTGCACCTATAGGAAATACCATCTCCTTAGCGTGAGCTCTCATGGCCTCATCTTCATAAGGAAGATCTCCTTCTCCATCCTGCCATACTTCCTTGGCGAGATTAAATACTGCCCAGCCCTTAGGCCAGCCTGCATAGAATGCCACATGAGTGATAACTGCTGCTATCTCCTTCTGGGTCACACCATGTGCCTTGGCATTCTGCAGATGAAACTTAAGTGATGAATCTGTAACTCCTGATGCCATAAGTGCAACCACTGTGATCATGCTTCTTGTCTTAACGTCAATATCCTGGTTATTCCAGTTCTCTCCAAATAATACATCATCATTATAATGTGCAAATTCCGGTGCAAATCCCGAAAGTGCATTACGTCCTGCTGTCTGTACTATCTTCTTCATTTTTCCTGATATATTGTGATTGACTGATCCGTCATCTTTTTACAATATATATCCTTTCCGTCAATTTTTAATACATACTTCTTAAAGAGTTTCAACCCACTTGCTTACTGACTGCTTAGTTGCACCGTTAAGAAGCTTGCCCTCAACGATCTGTGCATTTGGAGCAGATGGCTGAAGCTCACGAACTGTATTGCCAAATCCACTTCCGCCTGATGTTGCGAAAAGCACGATCTTCTTTCCTGAGAAGTCATATGACTCAAGGAAAGTGTTGATTATAGTTGGTGCCACATACCACCAGATTGGGAAACCGATAAGGATCTCATCATATGGAGCCACGTCAATGTCACCTGTGATGATCTCCGGTCTTATCTTCTTGTCACTCATCTCAACACTGCTTCTTGACTTTTTGTCCATCCAGTTCAGGTCGGCGTCTGTATAACGAACCTTAGGTGTGATCTCATATAAATCTGCACATGCTGCCTCTGCAACAATTTCCGCTGCCCTCTTTGTTACGCCGCTGGCACTGAAATATGCAACTAATCTTTTACTCATAATATCTACCTCCTGTACAAAATATAAGATTGTTTAAAAATATGACTACAGCATCGCTGTCCTAAAAAATAAACCCATAGAGAACTTTCACTCTATGGGTTCATTTTAATATTCCTTATATAATTATGTCTAATACTTATATATTATTATTTTCTATGCCCCAAAGGCATTAATCTCCTTTATGAATTTATTTACAGCCTGGGAATATGGGATATTGCGTCTCCAGGCAATCACAGTATTTGAGGTTATCTCCGGATACAGTCTCCTCTGCACCAGCACATCATCACGCCAGTATTTGGCTGCACCCTCTATTGATACTGGGTAGCCGAGACCGTAGGCCGCCATGACACCTGAATTTGTTCCAAGATTACTAGTAAATGCCACATTTAACTTACTGAAATCCTTGCCGAACCAGTTGGCAAGCTCGCTCTGGACATTCTGCCGCTCCGGAAGTATCACCGGCTTGTCAAGAAGGTCTGCCTTAGTTATGTATTCATTTGCAGCTAAGGGATCGTCAGGCCTCATGCCCACAACCCAGTGGTCGCTTCCGGACAACCTTATATAGTCCATGCCCTCCGTGTCCACCGGCTCCATGAACAGCCCGATATCCACAACGCCCTTGTTCATCATCTCATATATCGTGTCCGCGGTGGCAGTATGTATGACGATCTGGACCATTGGATATTTCTCCTTGAAGCCCTTGCATATCTCAGCCAGGGTCTCCACCGCTGCAAATTCCCCACATCCCACAGTCACAGTTCCATCAACCAGCTCGCAGTCGCCCTTAAACTCCTCAAATATCTTATCCTCAAGATCGGTTATCTCAAGTGCCCGACGCTTGAGCAAAATCCCATCATCTGTGAGAGTGATGTTGTGTCCACCACGCCTGAACAATGTGGTTCCAAGCTCTTCCTCCAATGCCGCAAGCTGCCTTGAAAGAGTTGGCTGTGTTATATGTAATTGTTCCGCAGCCTTAGTAAAGCTCTGCTCTCTTGCCACTGTCAGAAAATATCTTAAAACCCTTAACTCCATACGCTTCTCCTTATCATTTGAACAACAACATTTTCGTTATAGCGAACAGGTACTCTCCGCCGTTCTTCCTTCGTAGTCGAACTTTCCGTCGTTCTTTTCTTCCAGTGCCTTTATCATATGGTAGGTGTACTCATTGTAAGGCGTTGGTATCCCAAGCTCCCTGCCCATTCGGATTAATGCCCCCGAGAACATATCTATCTCGGTCTTTCGTCCGGCGTCAATATCCTGCAGGGTAGAATATCTAGCAGACGGCGGAACAGGACTTCCGTGTACTGATGGTCCCGAAGCCTTGGTCATGTCTATCCCCTTCGCCTTGGCGATTGCTTCAAGCTCGCCCCGAAGTCCGTCGCTTATGGCTTTCATATGTACGCTGTCATTGTAGCAGCCAACTCCCGCACCCAGTATTGCCTGGGGAAGGTTGTTGCACACATTCAGCCTGAATTTGCTCCACACCTCTTCTATTATGTGTTCGGATGAGTTGTAATGTAATCCTGTATCTGCAAATAACTCTTCAATCCCACGAACTCTCTCACTGTCATAAGGAGCATTTTTCTCTCCAAATATAATTCCTATGGTCGTCTCCGGATCGAAGCAGAAATTATCGTCCTCTCTGTGGGACGCCACCTTAATCAAGGAATACAACACATGACCTTCTCCAACCTGTGCGGAAATGATTTCTTCACTGTCAACGCCATTCATGAGACTCATGACTGTAGTGTTATTTCCCACGACTCTCTTTATGCTGTCCATTGCTGCAGGCAATGCACCATATTTCAGGCATACGATCAAAAGATCTACATTGTATGCCTCCTCCGGAGTCCACACCTCAGGATGGTAAACTGTTCCGTTTATGGTGATTCCCTTATCCTTAAGTCTCTTATTTCTATCATTCTCTGCAACAACTCCAAGACTTATGCCCGATTTGTTTGAAAGTCCCCATATCATATAGGCACCTACGGCACCTGCCCCAAGTATCGCTACATGTTTCATCTTCATTTGATTATCTCCTTCTCTTCTTCAGAAAGCTCTGCCTTAACGTCCTTATACATTTCCTCATTCATGTCATATCCCAGATAAAATATTCCCCGGTAAAATGACTCTGACAACTGAGGCATACTGCCATCAATATATTTTTCTGCAATGTCTCCAAGCATTTCTATGATATCAAGCTTCCAGCCTTTTTCCTCATCACTGCAATCCCAGAAGCCCGTCATGTCACGGTCTGAGGTGTTCCCGCAGGGAACTGAACAGGAAGAGCAGCCCGGGGAGATACGATACTTCTCATCGTGTATCTTCCTGATCACTTCATTTATTTCATCCTTACTTTTTTTATAATCATATTTTGCAACCGCAAGCACTGCCTCTGCGACGATCCTGTCGGTGTCGGCTGTCTTGCCGGAATTACTTGTAGCCCCCACAAGACCTATCAGTGCCCCAAGAATATTATCTCTTTCCATCTATATCTCCCATAATCTGTGAATTATTTTCTATGACCTTCTATACTTGACATTATATATTCTTACCCACCATATTTTTTGCAGTCAACAAACCCTACACCAGTTCATTAAAAATTTTTCTATTTTATTCTCCCATGGTATTCCTTAGGGGTGGAACCCATTATCTCATGAAAATGTTTTGTAAACAAACATTTTCTTAAGCCGTATCTCATGAGTGCCGGTTATGTTATGTATCCCCATCACTTACCTTTAAATTAAATAGCCACTTACGGTGCTCCAGCAGTTTCCTGCCGTACTTGTCCGTAACTATACTGTCCGGTCTGTTTATCATGCTTCTTCCATTTCCCCATTAAAATGATAACATTTACACCTTTGTGGCTTTTGTTATATTATATGTTGCCTTTAATAATGCGGCAACTGTAGTTTTTGTAGTACTATCTTGTCAAAGGATAGATAAAATCTAAAGTGTCAAATGATACATAAAAAAATAAAAATCTGTGGCACCTTCACGGGAAAATGCCACAGACATTATAATTTTTAATCTAATTTTTCACAATATTATTTTCTCTCAATAACCTCACCCTGATCCCTGTTGGATAGGAGTAATGCCAAGTTGATTATTTAACGCTCTTCAGGAAATTCTCTATCATGATCCTGCCGTCATCTGTCATTACGGATTCCGGGTGGAACTGGAGTCCGAATACAGGATACTCTGTGTGCTCCACAGCCATTACCTCTCCGTCTTCGCTTACAGCTGTGACCTTAAGTTCCTTTGGAAGGGTCGCAGGGGCAACTGCAAGGGAATGATATCTTGCTGCGTAGAAACGCTCCGGCAACCCAGCAAATACAGTGCTTTCGCAGGTTTTGATCATTTCCTTCCTCTTTCCGTGCATAAGCTCCTTGGCATAGGTTACTGTAGCGCCAAAAGCCTGGCATATTGCCTGGTGTCCCAGGCATATTCCAAGTATAGGAACCCTGCCGGCAAAATACTTTATCACATCTATACATACTCCTGCGTCCTCAGGTCTTCCAGGTCCCGGAGATATGATTATGGCCTCCGGAGCCATTTTTTCTATTTCCTGTATTGTGCAGTCATCATTTCTTATAACCTTCACATCACTGTTGACACTGCCCACCAGCTGATACACATTGTATGAGAAGCTGTCATAATTATCTATCAGTAATATCATTATTCCAGACCTCCCTCCGCAAGCTTCACAGCGTCTACCACTGCCCTTGCCTTATTTACACATTCCTCAGCTTCCTTTGCAGGATTTGAGTCGCTGACGATACCTGCTCCGGATCTTATGCAGATACTGCCGTTCTTCTTATATACAAGTCTTATGGCGATACACACGTCAAGATTTCCCGCGAAATCAATGTAGCCTATGGCTCCACCGTATATGCCTCGCTTGCTCTGCTCAAGCTCCTCTATTATCTCGCAGGCACGGAACTTAGGTGCACCTGACAGAGTGCCGGCAGGAAGTATAGCGTCAACTGCGTCAACGCAATCCATATCATCACGGATCTCCCCCACAACTGTTGAACCTATGTGCATTACATGGGAGTATCTCTCTATCTCCATATACTTCTCCACATGGACCGAACCGATCTTGCTTATCTTTCCTATATCATTTCTTCCCAGATCCACCAGCATGTTGTGCTCAGCCAGCTCCTTCTCATCTGCAAGAAGCTCCTTTTCTATGGCAATGTCATCCTCAGGTGTCTTCCCTCTTGGTCTGGTTCCCGCCAGCGGAAATGTACTTATGCTGCCCTTGTCAAGCTTCGCAAGGGTCTCCGGCGAAGCTCCGGCGATCTCAATGTCATCACTGGAGAAATAAAACATGTATGGGGATGGATTTGTAGTCCTTAAAACCCTGTATGTGTCGAACAGACTACCCTCAGCCTCGGCTCTCATGGGATTGGACAGTACCACCTGGAATATGTCTCCCTCATGGATATAGTCCTTCGCCTTTTCCACCATATCCATATACTGTTCCTTTGAAAATTGTGGTCTGATCTCTGTCTTAAGCTTAAGGGGCTTAAACTCCTTCTTCTTACCATTCTTGATAAGCTCTGCGAGCCTCTTTAATCTGTCTTCTGCCTTAACGTAGGAATTTTCAATATCCTCTGTCTTTACTCCTGTGATCAGGTATATCTTCTGTTTAAAATTGTCAAATGCAATGACGTCGTTAAACAGCATGAGATCCATGTCCTTAAAGTCTCCCTCGCCATGATCGGCAAGCTTTAACTTCGGCTCGCTGTACTTTATGTAATCGTATGAGAAATATCCCACAAGACCACCTGTAAATGTAGGCATACCCGGAACCACTGCTGTCCTGTGTTCAGCAATAATTTTCCTCAATACATTTCCGGGATGGGTGGTCTTCTCGCTGCTTATAATCTTGCCACTGCCATCAACAGTCTCCTTCACAGTTACAGTTCCGTTGTTGCAGGTCACCTCAAGGATCGGGTCATATCCAAGGAATGTATAGCGTCCCCAGTTCTCACTCTGTCCCGCACTCTCAAGAAGATAGCACTGGCGGCTTACCTCCCTGAGTCTTCTGGTGACTTCTATGGGAGTGTATCTGTCGGACAACATTTCTATACATACCGGTATTCTTCTGTAGTCCCCATTTTCTGCAATTCCCTTTACTGTCTTAAGTTCAGGATACATGACATGCCTCCTTCATACTCTTCACATACTCACCCACATACTTTGGTGCTTCCTTGCCGTATTTTTCAAGAAGCTTGATTATGGCTGAGCCAACGATGACTCCATCTGCTTCTGATGCCATTGTCTTTGCCTGCTCAGGAGTTGAAATTCCAAATCCAATGGCACATGGTACATCGGTATTTGCCCTGATTATATCAATAATAGAATCAATATCTGTCTTTATCTCGCTTCTGACACCTGTAACTCCAAGGCTTGATACAACATATATGAAGCCCTTTGCCTCTGCAGCGATCATGGCGATCCTGTCTCCTGATGTAGGTGCCACCATTGAGATAAGATCTACTCCATATTTCTCACAGACATCAAGAAACTCTCCCTTTTCCTCATATGGAATATCAGGAAGAATAAGTCCGTCTATGCCGATCTCCTTACAGATTGAGATGAATTTCTCTGCACCGTAGGAGAATATTACATTTGCATAGGTCATGAATACCATGGGTATGGTTACTTCTTTTCTTAAGTCCTTAACCATTGCAAATACATCATCGGTTGTAACTCCGTTACTCAACGCTCTGATATTTGCTCCCTGGATAACAGGGCCTTCTGCCGTAGGATCTGAAAATGGTATTCCAAGCTCGATAAGGTCGGCACCATTTGCAGCCATCTCCTTTACAACAAGCTTGGTGGTGTCAAGATCCGGATCACCACAGGTAATAAAAGGTATAAATGCTTTTCCGTTCTTAAATGCTTCTGCTATCTTACTCATAAATGTTCTCTCCTCTGTATCTGGCGATAGCTGCACAATCCTTATCGCCTCTGCCTGATATTGTAACTACTATTATCTGATCCTTGTCCATGGTCGGTGCCAGCTTTCTGGCATATGCAACGGCGTGGGCAGACTCTATTGCAGGGATTATTCCCTCAGTCTTTGCAAGGTACTCAAATGCCTCAACTGCCTCGTCGTCTGTGATCGGCACATATTCTGCACGGCCTATGTCGTGAAGGTACGCATGCTCCGGTCCCACACCCGGATAGTCAAGTCCGGCTGAGATTGAATATACCGGTGCGATCTGCCCGTATTTATCCTGGCAGAAGTAAGACTTCATGCCGTGGAATATTCCCAGGCTTCCTGTATTTACTGTAGCCGCTGTTTCAAATGTATCTATTCCTCTTCCGGCAGCCTCACAGCCTATGAGCTTGACGCCCTCGTCCTCAATGAAATTGTAGAAGGAACCAATGGCATTTGAACCGCCTCCCACACATGCGATAACTGCGTCAGGAAGTCTTCCCTCCTTCTCCATGATCTGCTCCTTGGTCTCCTTTGAGATAACTGCCTGGAAATCACGGACGATGGTTGGGAAAGGATGTGGTCCCATTACTGAGCCCAGGCAATAGTGAGTATCACTGATCCTTGAGGTCCACTCTCTCATTGCCTCTGATACGGCATCCTTAAGAGTTGCGGTTCCGCTCTTAACAGGGACTACATCTGCTCCGAGAAGCTTCATACGGTACACGTTAAGTGCCTGTCTCTTGGTATCCTCTTCGCCCATATATACTACACATTCCATTCCCATAAGGGCGGCGGCTGTAGCTGTGGCAACTCCGTGCTGTCCTGCACCGGTCTCGGCAATAAGCCTTGTCTTGCCCATCTTCTTGGCAAGCAGTGCCTGTCCAAGTACGTTATTTATCTTGTGGGCTCCCGTGTGGTTCAGGTCTTCTCTCTTTAAGTAGACCTTTGCTCCACCCAGATCTTTTGTCATCTTCTCTGCGTAATATAATCTTGAAGGTCTTCCTGCATATTCATTTAAAAGCTCTGTAAGCTCTCTGTTAAATTCCGGATCATCTTTGTAATGATCATATGCCTCCTCCAGCTCTATAACTGCATTCATAAGTGTTTCCGGAATGTACTGTCCACCATGAATACCAAATCTTCCTTTTGTATTTGTCATCTTTATGTCTCCTTCCTATTGAGATTGATTTTTTTTTGCTTTTTTATTACTCATATATACATATAATCAGTCCTGCTTATTTTTCTCCATGGACTGTTTTATATGTATATATGAGCTTCCACTAAAGCGCCCTTGTGCTTTTTACGAAAGCTGACATCTTATCCGGGTCTTTGTGTCCATCTGTTTCGATTCCTGAGCTTACGTCCACTGCAAATGGCTGAACTGTCTCAACCGCTTTTTCTATATTCTCCGGAGTCAGTCCTCCTGCCAGAAAGAATTCTCTCTTAATACCTTTTATGAGCTGCCAGTTAAAGGTTGCTCCCTCGCCCTTTCCCGGATCGAACATTATATAATCTGCAGAGCTTTTTACTGCTTCTGTAATTACATCATCTGTTGATTTTTCAGATGTCTCAGTGATCGCATTGCCTGTAGGCTTTTCAGGTATCCCAGTGATTGCATTGCCTGTAGGTTTTTCAGATATCTCGGTGATTACATCGCCTGTAGGCTTTTCAGGTGTCTCGATGTTCCCATTGCCTGCCAGGTTTATGTTCTCGCCGGCCTTCTTCATCTTAAATGCCTTTATTACTGTAAGCCCTGCATCGTGAAGCTTCTTTATATATTCCTCATTTTCATTTCCATGAAGCTGTGCTATATCTATGATGCCGACATTATAATAGCTTATTACCTGTTCAGCCGGAGCATTGACAAATACTCCTACAGTCTTTATCTCCGAATCTAGTTTTCCCTTTAGCCTTGCTGCCTGTATTGCACTGACATTCCTGCTGCTTCTGTCCCAGAAAATGAAGCCTATGTATTCCGGCTTTAGTTTATTTGCAATTTCTATATCCTGAATCCTTGTCAGGCCACATAGCTTTATTCTCGTCATTAATCCTCCATGTCTCTCACTTTTTTACATATTGCAAAGTCTTTATCCCTTAGAATCTTAATTCTATAAATTTTTGTTTATATGAAGCTAATATCTCTATGCCTTCCTCACATATTTTTATTCCAGCTTCTTTTTCCCCACCTATATTCTGTCAGGCTTTCAGTTCATCAAGCTTTTGTTTCTTGTCGTCAGCTCTCATAAGTGTTTCACCTATCAATACAGCATTTACCCCGGCGGCTCTCAACGCTCTTATATCCTCTGCCGTCTTCACTCCGCTCTCTGCCACAAATATCACATTCTCCGGCACCAGTGCCCGAAGCCTTCTGCTGTTTCCGGTGTCCACGGAGAAGTCCTTTAGATTCCGGTTATTTACCCCGATGATCCTTGCTCCTGCATTTACCGCCATGGCAATCTCTGCCTCGTCGTGAGCCTCCACCAGGGCACTCATGCCAAGCCCGTCACATATGCCTATGTATTTCTTTATCTGTTCCCCGGTAAGTATGGAACAAATTAGCAGCACTGCCGAGGCACCAAGAAGCTTCGCCTCATATATCATGTACTCGTTTACTGTGAAATCCTTTCTGATACATGGGATACTTACCCTTTCGGTGATATCCTTCAGATACTCATTCTTTCCAAGGAACCACTTAGGCTCCGTGAGGACTGATATGCAGTCAGCACCTGCCTTTTCGTACTCCTCCGCAATCTCTGCATAAGGGAAATCCTCTGCGATGACCCCCTTTGAAGGTGACGCCTTTTTACATTCGCAGATAAACGAAAGCTCCTTTCCGGAAAGTGCATTTTCAAATTCAAATTTTCCCTTAGGCATATCCTCTGCCATTTTTTTGATGTCAGAAAGGCTTATCTGCTTTTCTGCCTGCTCTACTCTGTATGTGGCATATGCTGCCAGTTCTGCAAGAATTGACATTTCATTCTCCTTTATGTGATTTTGTTTTCCATTGTGACATGCTGCAATGTCCTGCCTGATACAGTGATCGCATTTTCATCATTGCCGGTATTTATTGTTTTGATTAATGGTCTTACTTTTGCCCGTCCTAAATATTAGCGGTTGCTGACCTCAATAAATTTCTCAAGGGTCTCAGCTGCCTTGCCTGAGTCGATGATCTCTGCCGCAAGCTCTATACCTGCCTTGAAGCTGTCTGCCTTTCCCCCGATATAAAGGGCTGCTCCGGCATTCATAAGAACCGCATTTCTCTTTGGACCCTTCTCACCCTTAAGGATATTTCTTGTGATCTCCGCATTCTCAGCAGGAGTACCACCCTTAAGCTCGTCCTTTGTGCATTTCTCAAATCCAAAGTCCTCCGGATTGATGACATATGTCTTAAACCAGCCGTCCTTGAACTCACAGATCTTGGTGGGAGCGCTTAGTGATATCTCATCCAGCTTATCCATACCATATACAACCATTCCGCGCTTGACACCAAGATTTATGAGAACCTGTGCCAGTGGCTCTACAAGATATTCATCATATACGCCAAGAAGCTGCATCTTAGGGCTTCCCGGATTAGTAAGTGGTCCAAGAATATTAAATACTGTTCTGAAGCCAAGCTCTTTTCTTATTGCTCCCACATACTTCATTGATGTGTGATATTTCTGTGCGAAGAAGAAGCACATGCCTGCTTCCTTGAGAAGCTCTACACACTTTTCAGGCTCCTGATTTATATTTACCCCAAGTGCTTCAAGACAATCCGCTGTACCACAGAGGGATGAAGCTGCTCTGTTTCCGTGCTTTGCAACCTTCATTCCGCCGGCTGCTGCAACAAGAGCTGCTGTTGTGGAAATGTTAAAGCTCTGGGCATTGTCTCCGCCTGTTCCTACGATCTCAAATATATCCATTCCTGTGTCAACCTTTGTGGCGTGATCTCTCATGGCTGCCGCACAGCCTGCGATCTCGTCTGTTGTCTCTGCCTTTGCACTCTTGGTTGAAAGTGCTGCAAGGAATGCTGCATTCTGGGTTGGTGTTGTCTCACCACTCATTATTTCATTCATTACATCATAGGCTTCCCGGTATGAGAGATCCTCTTTGTTTACAATTTTTACGATAGCTTCTTTGATCATGGTTTTTCTCCTTTCTACTACATCAGTCCATTTAAATTCGGCTGCAGCGATGACTGATATTGATTGCCATGTCTGTCAGGAGATATTTATATGAATTTCTGCATTAAAAAAGTCCCTGACAGATATAGATATCTATCAAGGACGAATATACTTTACTATCCGCGGTGCCACCCTGAATTCATGGATACGACCCATGCTCTTAGCTGAATACCTTCATATTCACGACAACTTACGTATGCCACACGTCACAGAATACTCTGCATTAACTACATGCATTTGACTGTGCCCTCAGGAGTCCATTCCCATCCTACTATTCTACTGCATCTCACCACCGCAGCTCTCTGGAAGACATCGTAAAGAGGTACTCCTCTCCTTCATCGGTTTATAGCTTTATTTAATTTTCTCTCTTGTTCCATTATAAAATATAAAATATGATTGTCAATTCTTTTTTTACATATTGAAATATTGACGAAGAAAAAGGAATACTTGAAATTGGTTGCAGCATATGATATATTATGCCTAGGCAAAATGATATGAGAGGACTTCTATAAGTCAACAAAAACCCCGCGAGGTGCGAACTCGTGGGGTTTTCTATTCCGTTTTGGCAAGGTGGCTTATTCCTTAGGCTGGTTGCCGTCTTTAATCATTTCCATCCAACCATTTGCATATGTAGTAGGCAACTACACTCGCCACAACAGAAATGATAAACGATATGAGAGTATCTATAAGTCAACACCCCCTTTCCCTGCCTGTATAGGGGTAGCAACGGTGATAGTATATCACAGATTGACAAAACTCTACAAGGTTTATAAAGTGAAGCAGCTCATCTGAAAAACAATTGCTTAATACTGCTTAATCTGCCTATACACATCTCTCCTGTTTCGTGTTACAATCTACCATATCCTACGAAAGAGCATATGCAATATTTTATTTATAACATATTACTATAAGGAGAATTTTATCTATGAGTAACACAGGAAGAACCTGTAAGGTTCATTACACAGGAACATTTAATGACGGAACAAAATTTGATTCATCCTACGACAGAGGCGAGCCTATCGAATTCGTATGTGGTGCAGGACAGATGATACCTGGTTTCGATCAGGCAGTTGAAGGAATGAAGGTGGGCGACATCATTGATGTACATCTTCGTCCGGAAGATGCATATGGTATGCCAGATCCGGAAGCCATCATCAAGGTAGCTCTTGCAGAAATGCCGGGTGCTGAGAACCTTGAAGTTGGAAATCAGGTATATCTTGCTAACCAGATGGGACAGCAGTTTCTTGTTAAGGTAATTGAGAAGGACAATGACTCTATTACATTTGACGCCAACCATGAGATGGCAGGCAAAGAGCTGAATTTCAAAATAGAGCTGGTATCAGTTGATTAAACGTATTATTTTGTGAACTCCTGGGTAATTGAATTACCGAGGATTCCCGCTTATTCTTCTAAAAACAGCCGGGAGCTTTCTTAACGAAAGTCCTCCCGGCTGTTTTAGTGTTTCGTTCACTTATATTTCCATCATTTTTTTCAGATACATGAGCACGGCATTATCAGCAGCTGTTTTTTTTCCTGAAATCTTCGTTTTTGATATGTCAAATAACATACAGCCGCAATGTCCCTTGAACGTAGGGAAGCTTATAACTCTTAAGTATTTATCTATCTCCGGACTGTAGTCTATGATTTCAAGTGTTTCGCCATAGATCGTGGAATGCTCATAGCTTCTCAGCCATTTCTGATCCATGTTGTCAAAGATGCTTCCAAATCGGTTGCCAATAAGTTCCTCAAGGGTACAGTTCTCCAGCTGTGCAAGGGCTTCATTTCCATAACGGAATATCCAGTCAACTGCACGGTTTTCTTCATCAAACACCATTTCTATATCTGCAAATGCAATAGGGATATTGTCAAAGCATTTGTAATACTCATGGTATTCTTCATGATCAGCCGGATTTTCTTTGTCCGACAGCATCTCCACAATGAGCTTCTGCTTTTTCTGAAATTTCTCCAGTATCTCCTTCTTACGTGCTGCAGAATAATTAAGTGCCTCACCATTATTCAGTATCACCTGCTTCTCTATGTTGTATACAGCCATAGCTGATACAAGGCATCCCCTGTTAAGCCTGATGAAATCGTCCCCAAGTGCTTCCTCAACCTCAGCAAAAGTCATTCTCGTCTTTAGTATCTTTCCGTCTGCCGTATGAATATAAGCATCTTGTTTCTTCATCATTACATATAGTATCTCATCCAACGGAATGACATACTGATGTCTCTCTGATATAAATGATATGGTTTTGTTGTATTGCATTTCTACCTCTTTGTAACTTCACTTATCAGTGTTCTCTTTTTTTTCTGTATAAGAAGATGATTGTGCCCATACTGCCAAGCAGCGTAAACATCCATACGACCGGCATTGCCTCATCGCCTGTCTTGACTGAACCACCCTTGCCTGTGTCCGGCTTGCCATTTCCTGAACCATCTCCGGTGCCTGGCTTGCCAGACTCTGAGTCTACACGTTTAACTGTCAGGACACCACTCTTATAGTTAATGTCGTAATCATCACTTTCAAGGCCACCTGGTATTATAGCATACTTTCCTGCTCCACCTGTCTTCGTATAACCACAGTCGAATACAAGAGCACCGCCAAGATTATTCTCATTGTCTCCATTTACGAAGCCATCATAGGTGACTGTATATGCTGGTGCAGCATCACCCTGATCGATATTCTTATCCTCTGCAGTTACAACCAGTGTCTTCTTCTTTACCATGATAGTGACACTTCCAACTGCTGAACTATAGTTGGTTTCTTCCGGTATTGTCACAGTTACTGTTGCTGTTCCGGCTCAGTCGGTCATTTTTTGCGGACAGTTCAATACATGCCTGTCTGTTTCGCTCCCTGCTCCTGCGTTTGCTCTCGTTTGATTTCTCCCTCTGTATCTTCTTGGCACAAGCAGGACAATACTTCGATATGCCAGAGCGGGGAACATATTCAACACCGCACACCGTACAATTCTTAGGCTTTAACGCAGTCCACCGCTTTGTCGGTGTGATATGTAATTCACCGACAAAGCCGATGAATTTATAATAAATCTTGATTTCCTGCCGCACCATTCCGTCTGTAAGTTTCTCACGTTCCGAAACAAGTATCTTGTCTATAAGTGCGTTTATGATGGTTGCGTCCAGTTCCTTAATGCCTTGATAGTTGCGGATTAGGGAGAGGAAATCACGGACACCCTGCGTCTTCTCATAGCTGTCGCTGAGCGTTTCCGTTACCTCTTTCAGCCTTGCTTCAATTTCAAGCTGTTCTTTCTGGTATTTTCCCGACATCATCTCAAAATTCCGCTCGGTAATACGCTCCATCACCTTATCTTCATAGAGTGAGGAAAACAGCCTGTCCAGTTCTGCAAGGCGTTTGTTCAGTTTTCTTTGCTCCTTTTCCAGTGCCTTTGCCTTGCTCTGGTCTGTTTCCGTGAGCCGCTTTTCAATCGCCCTCACTGCCTTTTCATCATTGACTGCCATATCCGCAAATCGGTTGATGTCGGTGAGGACAGCGTTGAACAAGTCCCTCGCTTCAATGCTGTGTGCGGTACACATGATATTACCGTATCTGCCATAATTATTGCAGGAATATTGTACGCAGTCGATGATGTCGGGGCGTTTCCTCCTGTTGGCACTCATAGCCCGCATCGCATAGCCGCAGTCCGCACACTTAATAACGCCTGCAAAGATGTTCTCAAAGCCGCCCTTGTTTTCTGGTAATCTGCGGCTTGTAATAAGCTGCTGTACGGTATCAAATTCCTCCTGCGTGACTATCCCCTCATGGGTGTCTGGTATCACTTCCCATTCTTCGGGCAGCTTAGAGGGGCGTTTCTTGCTTTTCATGTTGGCGGCAATCCGCTTGTAGCCTGCAAGGTTTCCCGCATATATCGGGCTTCTTAAAATGCCCCTTACGCTGTTCTCGCTCCAAATATAACGGTTCTCCTCATTCTCCTCAAAATACCTCTCATAGCCTGTTGCCCCCTGCTCCGCCGCATAAGCGGCGGGGCGTAAGATATGCTGTTTGTTGATGTGCTTGCGGATTTTGGCGATTCCGTTGCCCGCTAACGCAAGGTCAAATATTTCCCTTACCACATGGGCAACTTTGTCATCTATCAGCAGATGGTTGTGGTCGGCGGGGTCTTTGACGTAACCGTATGGTGCTGTCGTCCCCATGAATTTCCCCTGCTGAAACCTCGCTCGGTACGCCGATTTTATCTTGACCGACACATCGGCGGAATACATTTCGTTTAGGATGTTGCGGAAAGGCGTGATGTCCATAGCGGATTTATTGAGCGTGTCCACGCCGTCATTGACCGCTATATACCTCACATTATGCTCTGGGAAAAACACTTCCAGATACAGTCCGCAATCAAGATAGTTCCTCCCCAGACGAGATAAATCTTTCGTGATAACGCAGTTTATCAGACCGCTTTCAATGTCCTTAATCATGTTCTGGAAACTTGGTCTTTGGAAATTTGTACCAGAGTAACCGTCGTCCACATACGTTTTTGCTAAGTGCCATCCCTGCTTTTTCACATAATCCGTGAGGATGGATTTCTGTGTCGCAATGCTCGCACTCTCGTTATCCGTGCCATCGTCTTTTGACAAGCGGCAGTACATGCCGACTTCATAAATCTTGTTCTCCATTCTTATTCCTGCCATACTGTAAAACCTCCATATCTGTCCTATCTGTTTTCATGTTCCATTGCGTACATTCTAAGCGGACAGCCCCTCATTGTCGAAGGTGTCGCCCTCGGCAATCTTCTTCCGAATATCCTC
>ENA-USTZ01000035-USTZ01000035.1-human-gut-metagenome-genome-assembly--contig:-NODE-35-length-68119-cov-6.712942_pt1 | contig 68119 bp, 56 predicted proteins | sample MGYA00250049_ERZ773375 | MGnify/ENA primary metagenome ERZ773375 (study PRJEB29103, sample SAMN06111956) | human gut metagenome | biome: human gut; feature: ankylosing spondylitis patient; material...
TTCGATTTAAATTTCCGATATATCTGAATGGCAGAAATGTGCTTGGAGTGGATTGGGACAACGAAAGTACAGACGAGGCAGTGTGCCTGCTAAGTAGAGAAAGAAGTTCGTAGTTGGGGGAATAGAATTACATGAGAACAAATCACAAATTTCCATTTGCTATGACTAAGAAATCGTTGGTTGTATATATCGTTTTTACAGTACTTATGGGACTATTTCTGTTTTTTGTCAGAGGAGATATGGTTGGAAAGTGTGCGGCATGTATTGTTTGTCCGATGCTCATTGTATATTTAATCTATGCGTATTGTAAAGAAAGAAAAGCAGATATGAAAGCGCATGAGACGAAGGCGCAATATATGAATGGCAGCTATTTTGAAAGCCCTGAATGGCATGAGAAATATGTAGCCTATCTTAATAAGCACCCTTTTGAGAAACCTAAGTATCAAAACATGAAACGGGATTTATTAAAAAGATTTCAAAGACGGGAATATCTTGTCAAAATGATATTGCAGTTGTTCCTAATATTTTGTACCTTGTGTCTTATTCCTTTAGGACGTTATTATATGGCTGTCATAGGACTTTGCCTGTTCGGATTTTTGTTTTGGCTAGAGTTTTCACTGTATATAGGAATGCCGGTACGGAAGTGGTTGAAGGGTGATATTGATTATGAGGAGCTTGAAGCGTCATATTTAAAAAGTCAAATGCTTTTCTATAAAACAAATGCCTTAGCATTTGGAACTACACATTTACATGGATTTACAGAGAAAAAAATATATGCAATAGATTATCGGTTGGTGGAAGGAATATCAAGAAAAATAGTACGTCTTAAGAAGTATGAGGATGGAATTTATAATACGGAGGAGTATCAGCATTTTGCAGTTATTCATGTCAGACTGCCAAGAAGCGGAAACATTTACGATGTTGAGATCGAACTAAATGAGTTTCAGGTTCAAATGGCAATTGATAAGTTATCCACTTGCAAAATTGGTGAAGATTTGATAGGAAATCTTTCTGTAAACGAGCATAAAGAAAATGAATAAAAAAAGAAACGAGTGAGCCGCTTGAGTAAAAACTGTACGGTTGTAAAACTCATTTTCTAGATACATTTTATAACAGAATTAGATGATTTGTCAATCCGAGTATTTGAAAACTTGTCCGCCGGAATATCGGATGTTCCGCGCAAATGCACAGATGGAAGAGAAATCCGCAGACTACCAACAAAAGAAGATTTGGAATAATTAGGAACAAAGTTATGACGAAATATTATTTGACAAAAATTATTTATAATGGATTAACTTATTTTTTTATATGGTATAGCAACGATGAAGATGGTTTCTTGCTTTTTAATCAACGGCTGTTAGTTTTTTCTAGTGTCGAAGAAGCAAATATATTTGCGGATAAGGAACATATTATTTTTGAAAAAGGAATAACAGTCTTTTATCTATCTAAAATTACCGAGTTAATAGATAATGTAGAAATATCGCAAAATTGTCAAAGTTTAATAGATACATGGCATTTATTTAGTGATTTATCAAAATCACTAAATGAAGAATTTGTAGGAGATTATAATGATGAAGAAATTGTTGATATTTATAATAAGTTATTCTATGGAAGTAATTTGAAACTTCTAAAAAATGAAGAATATCATCCTAGTTTTAATGTTGATGAAAAAAATAAATGTTTGGAGATTTTTCAAAGTGGGTTATCAATACTAAACAAATATCTTAATTATGATTTTCGTAAATAAAGATATTATTTTGTTAAATAAAGAATATTGTGGTGACGTAGCTTTTGTCATGAAGAAGAGTCCCTCTGAAAATGAGAGATACGTTACAACCTGTACCTGTGGCACACCGAGACGCAAGCGGATGTATCAAGTGGAGAAAATCGCGCTTGTGGATTTATTTCCGTGGACGGAACACACAGAAATGGTCTGCTTACTGTCGCGTAAAGTCCTAGTTTAAGTGGACTAGAGGGCTTTTTTGAAGATTATGTAACTGTGTTTTTGGCAGGAAAAAATGTTTGTAGAATAAAGAAATTAAAGAAGGGGCAAAAATTTGTAGATGCAGCGATTGTCTGTTGGAATAGTATCGGTGATATTTGGTTGTCTGCGAATAGATGGACTCTTTGTTGGAAATGAGTTTGTAGTTGGAGGAAATAGAATTATATGGGGAGAAATGACAAATTTCCGTTTGCCATGACCAAGAAATCATTGGTTGTGTATATTGCTTCTATAGTGCTTATAGGACCGCTCCTGTTTTTTGTCAGAGGAGATATGGCTGGAAAATATGCGGCATGTATTGCTTGTCCGATGATCATTGTATATTTAATCTATGCCTATTGCAAGGAAAGCAAAGCAGATATGAAAGCCCAGGAGACGAAAGTGCAATATATGGATGGCAGCTATTTTGAAAGCTCTGAGTGGCATGAGAAATATGTGATCTATCTCAATGAGCACCATTTTGAGAAACCTAAATATCAAAGCATGGAAATGGATTTATTAAAAAGATTTCAAAGACGGGAATATCTTGTCAAAATGATATTGCCATTGTTTCTAATGTTTTGTACCTTGTGCCTTATTCCTTTAGGGCGTTATTATATGGCTATTATAGGACTTTGCCTGTTCGGATTCCTGTTTTGGCTGGAGTTTTCACTGTATATAGGAATGCCGGTACGGAAGTGGTTGAAGGGTGATATTGATTATGAAGAGCTTGAAGCGTCATATTTAAAAAGTCAGATGCTTTTCTATAAAACAAATGCATTAGCATTTGAAACTACACATTTACACGGGTTCACAGAGAAAAAAATATATGCAATAGATTATCGGTTGGTCGAGGGAATATCAAGAAAAATAGTACGCCTTAAGAAGTACGAGGAGGGAATTTATAATACGGAGGAGTATCAGCATTTTGCAGTTATTCATGTCAGACTGCCAAGAAGCGGAAATATTTACGATGTTGAGATCGAATTAAATGAGTTTCAGGTTCAAATGGCAATCGATAAGTTATCCACTTACAAGATTGGTGAGGACTTGACAGGAAATATTTCTGTAAATGAGCACAAAGAAAATGAGACTGTAATATAGCCAATAAAACGAATAATTGGGGAAAATGTATTTATATGATGTCAGAAAAATAAAAAAGAAACGAGCAACCCGATTGAGCCATAAGGCTGTACACGACAAAAACCCATTTCTTTGTGAGATGATGATATTATATGAAATGTTATTTGTCAATTCAAATATTCGAAAACATGTCCATCGGAATAAGGTGGTGTTGATATTTTAGAAGACATATGATACAATATCCGAAAAATCGGAAATAAAGAGACGCATTATGAGTATATATGAAAAGATTTTTGCAAGACTTGAAGAATTACACATGAGTCAGATTGAATTATCGCGAAGAACCGGTATTGCTACAAGTACGATCAGTGACTGGCGTAAAAAGAAGATTAATCCGCAGGCAGATAAATTGGTTGCTATATGCAAGGCACTTGATATGTCGCTTGTAGATTTACTTTGCGATGAGGAAGATAAAATTAATATGCTTCCGACAGCAGAATATATTACGGAAGATAAGCGGGTTATGGAGATTATTAATAGTTCTTCTGCCGCTATTAAAAGAAGAGTAATTGCTTATTATTATAGTATTAGATGTAATGAGAATAATGATAAACAAGAACGGAAAATTTCGATTATTAAGGATGAGAATGGCAAAAGTATTGTTTTGATTAATGACGTTAGATATAAGTCTAGAAGAAGCATTGATTGGAATGAAATCGAAATGTATTTAAAACAATATGTTGGGGAATGTTTTGAAATATTAGAAAGTTCGGAAGAAGTGTATATTGGCACTGATTTTCCGGATGAGTTCGCTCATTCAAAGGATACAAAGGAAGTAAAAGGTGCCAATGAAAAAGCAAAAGCGAATGCAGTTACTGCAATCGATAAGCTGATTGAAATAGCAACTGATAAAACGAAATTTCCTGATTATAACAATAGACATGGAGACAAAGCTAAGTTTGGTTGGTATCGTTATACAACTCGTTTTGGAATTCCGGTTTACAATGAAGAGGGGGAATTAGAGAAATATAATATTTTTCGAGCTCGTATATTAGTCAGACGAGATGAAAATGGTAAATTGTATTTATATGATATTGTAACAATAAAAAAAGAAACGAGCAGGCCGCTTGAGTAAAAACTGTACGGTAGTAAACTTCGTTTCTTGTATGGATAATATCATAATTATGATTGGTTGTCAATCAGCGTACTCGAAGTATTGTTCAACAAATATTTGAAAACAGGTCCGTCGGAATGGTGTACACGGAAATGATCTGCCTATTAACAAGGCAGTAGTAAATAGAAAAGAAAGGAGCTACCCATGTTAAACACCCTACACATGCAAATGATAAAACTATACGCCGGTGACCCCAAAAGGATACAGCACTTCTGCAAGGTTCACAGCTATGCGAAACTGATGGCGGAGATGGAAGGGGTGGATGATGATACGAAGTTCATCATTGAGACGGCGGCACTTACCCATGATATAGGGATACATCTTTGTGAGGAGAAGTACGGAGATTGCAGCGGCAAATTACAGGAGAAGGAGGGACCGGCTCTGGCGAAGGCACTTCTTGCGGAGCTTGGATATCCGGAGCGGGTATCAGAGAGGGTTCAGTATCTAATAGCCCATCATCATACCTATAACAATATAGATGCTATAGATTATCAGATACTTGTGGAGGCGGATTTCCTTGTAAATATGTATGATGACGGACTGTCAAAGGAAAGCGTCAAAGCCTCATATGATAATATATTCAGAACCGAAGCCGGACGGCTTATCTGCCGTGAGATGTTTGACCTTAAAATATGATAAAACCCCAAAGCAGAATAATTATCTGTTGAGAAGACGTAAATGACGTAGAACAGAAAGTGCAACAAAAATATAACTAAAATAAAACTAAAATAAAACTAAAATAAAACAGGATATCATATAAACACAACAGGAAGTTATATTGATATCCTGTTGTGTTTTTTGTGAATTATACTGTGAAAATTCCGGAAATATATTCAAAAACAGATTATGACGTCATAATTTTCATCACTTGCGTCGAAAACTTCAATTTTTCGACAAAAAAGTCCAAATTACATCTTTTATTATATAAACACCCATTGTACAATGTTATGTGCGATGCTACATAGAAGGTTATTATATAATGTAGCATATTATAATTAGATCCTTCTGATTTTTATACCTGGTTGTCACACAGTAATCAGAAGTTATATGCGGAATATGTGCCGGGGTGTGAACACGTATGCACGGAATATGCATAGAAATAGGTGATTGCATATCTTTGAGGATCTACGTCTTAAAAGTGGATTTTGAATAGATAATGTTAAAAATGGGGAGTGAAATATATGAGAATTGGTATTTGCGATGACGTAAAAGACGAACAGGAAGAGACGAAAAATTGTTTGTATAACAACTGTAATTTGAAAGAAGAGGACGAGGTTACTTTGTTCTTTCCCGAGGATATAAGAAAGGCTGTTAAGCAGGATATATTTGATCGTGACGTACTTATTCTGGATATAGACTTTGTGGGAAGAGATTACGACGGAATAAAGCTGGGTGCCCTTATAAACAAATATGCACCGGAATGTTATATCATTTTCCTGACCAATTTCCTGGAATATGCACCTGAGGTGTACGATATTGAACATTGTTATTTCGTTCTAAAGAAGAACAAGGCTGTTATGCTTCCAAGAGCCATAAATAAGGTGAGAAAGATGTATGAGGCCGACAGGGAGAAAAAGGTCTTGCAGCTTACCACCGACGGAACCACTGCATTTATTTACCTGAAGGATATTATCTATGTTGAGAGACTGGGCAGGAAGACAGTGGTTGTCACAGATAAGAGAAAATATAATTGCTATCTGTCTCTTTCAGAGGTCAACAGACAGTTGCCGGATCAGTTCCAGAGATGTTATGGAAGTTATGTGGTCAATCTTGAGAAGGTGGTAGCAATAAGTAAGGAAGAGCTGGAGCTTGTGGATTCCATCAAGCTTCCTATGGGCAAGACCTATTTCGAGAAGTTCAGGGAAGCCTATATGAAATATTGGGCGGAGCGTATGTAGGGGAGATATATGAAACTGTTAATCATACTGTGTGTCTGGTCGATTGTCATATTTGCAATACTTATGATCGCCAGTCTGGTCAATTACATACAGAAGAAAAAGCTGCTTGGCACTGACTCGGATCTGGAGCTTGCTTCGGCTGAGGCGATCCAGTATCAGGAGCTTATGCGGGCAAATGAGATCCTTGAGAGCTTAAGGGACAGTTATTTTAAACAGGGGACGGAAGCAGATGCAGCTTTAGGAGATGATAGAGACGGATACGCCCATGACAGGATAAATACCTATTCGGGAAATATGTACTTGGACGCTGTGTTGACAGTTAAGGAAAGCCTGTGTCAGGAGAAGTCCATAAGACTTGACCTTAATATTGCAAGACTCGAGCCGGGATTTCCCATGGAGGATATGGATCTTGTAAGACTTGCCCAGAATATTCTGGATAATGCAGTTGAGGCGGCGGAGAAGCTTGGTGGCTCGTTTATTTCATTTGTCCTTGAGAATGTAAAATGCAAGGACAGCAGGGTGCTTCACATTACAGCCACCAATTCCAAGCTTAGATCTGAGAAGCCGTTGGATCGGAAGCTGGCTACCAGTAAAGAGGACAAGAGTGAGCACGGCTTCGGCACTCAGATAATAAAGGAGCTGGTGGAGAGATATAAGGGTACGGTTAATTTCACTGATCTCGGTGAGAGATTTAAGGTGGATATAGTTGTGCCATACGAATAAAAGCGCATACGTCTTGTGTGCGCTTAAGTTATGTATAGCAGGTTTAGCATAAGCGACAGGATAGAAGGGAGGGTAGATATGTCACCGGCAGTATTACATTCATTATTATTTGGAACGGCGTCGGCAATAGCAAGTGTGATGGCATTTGCCAAGGCAGATCCACTTAAAAGAAAGGCGTCAGCATGGATCATATCAGTTGTATTATTTGAAGCGGGATGTTTTCTTAATATGTATTCGGTAAACAGCTCCGGAAGCTTGACACTGATGATGATCGGAGCCTTAGCAAACTGGGTATCATATTTTATAATCGACAGGGCATTTGCCGAGAAACCAAGCTATTTCGATCTTGCGATGGTTCTTCTGTTACAACAGGTAAACACGTTAGTGCTATATATTGTGATCAAGCCTATGCCGGAGATCTTTTATGTAATGACCACCTACAAGGCGGAGAACGTAGTGGATCATCTGCCGGAGTGCCTGTTTGGAATAGGGATTTTTTTGGTAGTAACATGGATATGCCTTGCCATATATGCCAGGCTGTTCAGACGGAAGAGAGAGCATAATGAACGAGTATTTATGATCATATGTGCAATATGGTCTGTATATACCGTGTATGCATATCTGGTCAGAATAGATGTGCTAAGGGCAGATAACAGCTGGGTTATAGGACGGGTTTTGATGTCAGCACTTATGGCGTTTGCAAGTATTGTATTTGCCATAACAGTTACTGAACGTGTCCGCGTCAAGAGAGAACAGGAGGAGAAAAGGAAAACTCTGGAGCTTCTTGACAGGAACTACAAGGAAGCGGTAGAAAAGAACAAAGAGCTGAGGAAGATAAAGCATGACTTGAACAAGGAGCTTCAGGTTATAAAACTGTTAGCTGAAAATGGTCAGAACACTGAGGCCAGAAGCGGTATGCTGGATCTGTTAGCAAAGCACAGTGAGTATGCTGAACTGTCATTTTCAGGGGACGCTAAATTCGATATGTTTATCTCCCTTATATTCCGTGAGGCAGATGAGAAGGGCATTGTCCTTGAGCATATCATAGAGCAGTCAAAGGAGAATATTGAAGTTATAGACAGATACACCTTAGTCCTTAAAAAGGTCATAGATGAGATCATGGACAGGAGCAGCAGAACCTACAGGAAGAAAAAAATTATTGCCGATGATAAACCGTGGATGAGGATCACCTGCCGTAAGAAGGGTAAGCATATTCTGTTTAATGTGGAATATTCAGTTGATCAGTCACAGATAAGAAAAGCCCGGATCATTTCATGGATAACCATCTCCAAGGCGGCGTCCCTTAAGAGTGAGGGACTTATGAATTCGTCTATAGTGGCAGATGGCGGTAATTATTACCTTGAGGAAACGGACGGAAGAGGACTTCTTACCATTATGTTTAATACGAATAACTGATGAAATTATGGCAGGGATTATTCTGTCATGTCAGATATGGAGGAAAATATGTCAAGAGCAGCAGCCTTTGGCGTGGTATTCGGTATAATTCTTGGAATACAGGCGACAATTATATGGTCAAAGGGTACACAATTTAAAAGGAATGTCTGGTGTTACATATTTACATTTGTGGCAAATGGCGTGAGTCAGGGGCCCAATTCATATGCACTGGTAGCTGATAACAATTCCTTGCTTTTGATCTCAACTATCATGCAGCTGGTGATGATGTATGTTATTGCTCTTTTATGTACTGATGGCCCCACTTTTTTTAGTATAGTTTTATATGTGATTTTATCTCGTATCAACACCTTAGTCCTATATATTATTGCAAGCCCGTTCCCGGGGGCATTATATGCCTTTTCAGTGCCGGATCCGGACAGGATGTTCAGTGATCCATCTGACTATGTGCTGGGAGGAGTATTGTTTGTACTGTCAGCCTGGCTGTGTGCTATGGTATACAGAAAGATTTTTCCGAGAAATTACAGGGGCGGTGACAGGATATGGAGGATAATCTATATTTTATATTGTTGTACCCTGATCCCGGTATATGTCTACAGAAGTATAGAAGTGAAGAATAGTACCTGGAGCATAATAATCGTAACAGTGACAGATCTTCTGATTGTACTTGGGATGATCGCCTTTAGCAGCAGCCTTAAGAAACGAATATATGTTGTGAGAAAGCAGGAGGAGAAGCGAAGGACTCTGGAGCTTTTAGACAGGAATTACAGGGAGGCTGTAGAGAAGAACAAAGAGCTCAGTAAGATAAAGCATGACCTGAATAAGGAGCTTCAGGTTATAAAGCTGTTAGCTGAAAATGGTCAGAACACCGAGGCCAGAAGTGGTATGCTGGATTTGTTAGCAAAGCACAGCGAGTATGCAGAACTGTCATTTTCAGGGGACGCCAAGTTCGATATGTTTATCTCGCTTATATTCCGTGAGGCAGACGACCGGGGGATCATCCTTGAACATATCATAGAGCAGTCAAAGGAAAATATTGAAGCTATAGACAGATACACCTCAGTCCTTAAAAAGGTCATAGATGAGCTTATGGACAGAAGCAGCAGGCAGTACAGAAGAAAAAAGCTCTCAGAGCAAGACGAACATTCAAAACAGCAGGGACAGTCAAAACATCAAAGACAGTCGGGTAAGAATATTGATGATACGCCGTGGATGAGGATCACCTGTCGCAGGAAGGGCAGACATACACTGTTTAATGTGGAGTATTCAATACCTCAGTCAGAGATCAACAGGAGAAAGATTATTTCTTTAATAACCATTACCAGAGCAAATGAACTTAAGAGTGAGCAAATGCTTGATTCATCCATAGTGTCCGATGGCGGAAATTATTATGTTGAGGAAGCTGACGGAAGAGGACTTTTAAGTATCATGTTCGATTGATCCTCAGGAAAAGTATTGGAGAAAATCCGGTTGATAGTATCCGGATGTTGGCATATAATAGGGCGGTAAAATATTATTTGCAGTGGGATATGGATAGAATAAAGCTGTAAAATATTATTTGCGGTGGAATATAGACAGTATAAAGCTGAATTAATATAGAATAAAGACTGAATGAAGTTTTATGGACAGCGGCTTAGAGGAACGGATATGAACAACAGATATTTTGAAGTGAATAAAGATGGATATAATATCAGAGCAAAGATATATTATGGTGATCTGAAGAATGTAAAGCAGGTGGTTCTCTTCGGACACGGCTTTGGCGGCCATATGGACAATAAGGCTGCGAAGAAATTTGCCGAGAGAGTAATATCAAAATACAAGGGAAAGGCGGTAGTTACCTTCAATCTTCCATGTCATGGAAATGACGTAAGGAAGACCTTGACCCTTGAAGACTGCGATACCTATATAAGCTTGGTGATGGAGTATATTCAGGAGAAATACGACTCGCCGGAGCTCTTCGTATATGCCACAAGCTTTGGCGGTTATCTTTTCTTAAAATACATTATCGAGCATGGAAATCCATTCAAGAAGATTGCCCTTAGAAGCCCGGCAATAAGCATCTACCGGTCCATGACCGACAGGATAATGAACGCCGGGGATTATGAGAAGCTTCAAAAGGGAAAGGAAGTCCTTGTGGGCTTTGACCGGAAGATCAAGATTGGCATGAAATTCCTGGACTCTCTTAGGGAAAATGATATTACAAAGTACGAGTTCTTTGATTATGCCGATGATATTTATATTATCCAGGGCACAGCCGATGAGATCGTGTCCTTTGATATTGTAAAGAAATTCGCCGAGGATAATGTGATCGAGTTCCTTCCGGTGGAGGGAGCGGAGCACCGTTTCAGGGATCCAAGGCATATGGAGGAAGCCATATCTACTATAATTAAGTTCTTTGAGTTTGGGTGATTCAGAGACTTATTTTAATGTTTTAGTTCAAGATCGTAATATTCTGCAATGGCATCTGCGTCAAGCTCACCCATTTTCTTCAGATTGTCTTCGCTTTTCAGGATTTCGTTGTCGTGAGTGTTGTCCATGTATGCATGCTCAATGATTATTCCCGGATGACCACCCTCAACACTGTAGCTTATAAGGTAGTACCAGTCCTGGGTAGAGCCGTCATCATATACACCCTTTTCAGCTTTAGTTCTTACCTTTACACCATTTGACTTAATATCCATGGTGGTAAGATTGTTGCAAATAATGTTTCCAAGTCTTGTCATATCCTCTGTGTATGCAGAATAATTGGGCACATATACCTCTGAACCCTCCGGAGAGTCTCCCAGCACACCTGTTGAGCCATTACAATGGATGGCAACGAAAAGGTCCGCATTAAGATCAGTAGCAATTCCGGTTCTTACTTCTATGCATTTGTCACCCTTGTCCTCGGGATCAGGGCAGGAGCCGTCCTCACGGGTCATGTATACCTTTATTCCCTTGTACTGCTCAAGTCTGTCGCGGCAGGCCAGGGCAATAGTCAGGTTAAGATCCTGTTCATTCATGCCAAGCTGGGGATGATTTCTGGTACAATATTCCGAGTCGTGCCCGGGATCAAGAACAACTATCACAGGATTAACTTCTTCCTCTGTGGTTACTTTTGTTGTGGTCTCGGAGGTAAGTTCGGTAGTCATTTCGTCAGCAGCCTGAGGATCCTCCGTAGAAGCAGCCACTTCATTATAGCCGTTTCCATTACCCTTGCTATCTCCGGATGACTTTTTTTTCGAATTCCTTATACAGCCAATGATTATCCCGGTTATGCCGGAGATAATACAGCATATAAGGAGAGTTATCAGGAGATATTTCAATAAAGTATTGGATTTTTTATTTTCATTTTTCATAATTTCTGGTCAAGCCTTCTTTCATATTTTCTTTATGTTGCTTTTTGTTTCGTTGTAAAAACTCATTTGATCAAAGCATTCATCATCATACTTGATCATCTCTAAATTATAGTTTATTGATCTTCAAAAATCAAAACCTAATATTTTCCTTATCATAAGTCTAAAAAAGTCAATATTAAATTCAGCAAATTTTCATTTCCCTCGTTACAAGGTTAAAAAAAAGACACATTTAATTTTGTCTGAAAAATTATTTTAAAAGACCTGTTTCCATGACAATTAAGGTTATAATTATAGAAATGTAAACTCACCACAACACTGGCAGGTTGACATTTATCCCCTCATGTTTTATCTTAATAAGAAAGTGCGATAAATTATCAATTACAGATTAAAACAAACAAAAACCAAAACACATTTGCCAAAATAAAAAGCAACACGGAGGACAAAAAGACATGGATATGTTAAAGCTTGCAGATGAAATAATCGGAGGAAGAAGAATAACAAGAGAAGATGACCTGAACATGTTTCTTACATGTGATCTCAAGGAGCTGTGCCAGGGCGCAGATAAGATCAGGGAATCATTTGTGGGAGAAAAAGTTGATCTTTGCTCAATCATAAACGGAAGAAGCGGACGCTGCCCGGAAGACTGCAAATACTGTGCCCAGTCAGCTCATAATCATACAGCATGTGAGATCTACGACTTCCTTCCTGAGGAGAAGATCCTTGAAGCATGTAAGATGAATGAAAGCGAGGGTGTCAACAGATTTGCAATAGTAACTGCCGGAAGAGCACTTTCGGGAGAAGAATTCGAGAAGGCGATCCACGCATACGAGACCATGAAGAAAGAGTGCAAAATAGACCTTTGTGCGTCCATGGGCTTCCTTACAAAAGAGCAGCTTCACAGACTTCACGAGGCAGGTGTTACAAGCTATCATCATAATATAGAAACATCAAGAAGAAATTTCCCGAATATTTGCACCACACATACCTATGATATGAAGATCGAGACACTGAAAATGGTCAAGGAAGAGGGAATGTGTGCATGCTCCGGCGGTATCATCGGAATGGGCGAGACATGGGAGGACAGACTTGACATGGCAATAAGTCTTGAAGAGCTTGGCATAGATTCAATCCCTATCAATGCCCTTATGCCTATAAAGGGAACCCCGCTTGAGAATCAGGAGCAGCTTACTGAGGACGATATTTTAAGGACCATTGCGTTCTTCAGATATATCAATCCGGACGCAAATATCAGACTTGCGGCAGGCCGTGCCCTCCTTACAAATGACGGCGAGACCGCATTTGAGTCCGGAGCCTCGGCAACCATAACAGGTAACATGCTCACAACAGTTGCATGTGCCACAATAAGAAGTGACAGGAAAATGCTTCAGGATATGGGAAGGGATGTTACTCCCGACTATTGGAAATAAGTATAAAAATAGTCATATTATGTCTTCAAAATTGGTACAGTATACGAAAGTGAAATTTATTATTGCGTAAATTTTTTCGCCTTGTTACAATAGGAAAGGTTGTTTTAACTGAATTTTATTAAGAAAAATTCAACCGTAATTATGAAACTTAATATTTTTACTTATTACATTGGAGGATGAAATGGGCGGATTTTTTGGCGTAGCTTCTAAGGAAGATTGTTTATTTGATTTATTCTTTGGAACAGATTATCACTCACATTTAGGTACAAGACGTGGTGGAATGGCAGTTTATGGCGAAAAGGGCTTTGACAGGGCTATTCACAACATTGAGAATGCACCATTCAGGACTAAATTTGATAAGGACATGCAGAAAATGAAGGGAAATTATGGTATAGGCTGTATTTCAGACTATGAGCCACAGCCACTTATAGTGCGTTCCCATCATGGTACATTTGCTATTACTACTGTAAGTAAGATCAATAATACAGATGAGATTGTTGAGAAAATATTTACAAATAATAATTCTCACTTCCTTGAGATGAGCGGTGGAGATATCAATCCCACAGAGCTTGTGGCGGCAATAATCAACCAGAAGCAGAACCTTATTGACGGTATAAACTACGCACTGGAGCTTATAGACGGCTCCCTTACGCTGATGGTTCTTACTCCAAAGGGAATATATGGCGCCAGGGACAAATACGGACGTACGCCTCTGGTAATAGGAAAGAAGGACGGAGCTTTCTGTCTGTCATTTGAGTCATTTGCATATCAGAATTTGGGATATGAGAATTACAAGGAGCTGGGTCCCGGAGAGATCGTTGTTGTAGATGAAAATAGCTGCAAGACCCTGGTGGCACCCGGGGACAAGATGAAGATCTGTACATTCCTGTGGGTATACTACGGCTATCCTTCAAGCTCCTACGAGGGTGTCAGTGTTGAGCAGATGAGATATAACTGCGGTAAAAATCTTGCAAAGCGGGACAATGTAAGACCGGATATCGTAGCCGGAGTGCCGGATTCAGGTACAGCCCATGCGGTAGGATATTCAAATGAGTCCGGAATACCATTTTCAAGACCATTTATCAAGTACACACCAACATGGCCTAGATCTTTCATGCCAACCATCCAGAGCCAGCGTAATATGATCGCCAAGATGAAGCTTATAGCAGTTCATGATCTTATTAAAGGTAAGAAGCTTCTTCTTATAGATGATTCTATTGTTCGTGGAACACAGCTTAGGGAGACCACAGAGTTCCTTTACAAGAGCGGTGCCAAGGAGGTTCATATCAGACCTGCGTGCCCACCACTTGTATATGGATGCAAATTCCTCAACTTCTCACGTTCATCCTCAGAGATGGATCTTATCACAAGACGTGTGATCGCAAGACTTGAGGGAACAGAGGATGTATCCGATGATGTATTACAGCAGTACGCTGATCCGGATTCGCCAAAGTATGAGGCTATGGTTGAGGAGATCAGAAAGGAACTTAACTTCACATCTCTCAGATACAACAGACTTGATGACATGCTGGCAGCAGTCGGAATACCGGAGGATAAGCTCTGCACATACTGCTGGAACGGCAAGGATATCTAAATTAAGTCATCATACAATTTGTGAAATTATATCCGTAATTTAATAATAAAAAATCAGGAAACAGGCATTTGCTTTATGGGCAGGTGCCTGTTTTTGTTATGGCAACGAGTCAAGTGCAATATGCTTGCGTGTATTATTTGACTTATTAAAAATAGTCAAATAATACAAAGCGTATAGTGATTGACTATGGTTTGATTAATGGGGGATTGGGCTATTTACAAGACTTTTTCATGGTGTTAATCTATGGCTACGCTGATGGCGGGAACAAAATACATAACAGAAAAGAGGTGTGAAGGATAGGCGTATATATTGCATTTATCATTACTATTGCGGCGGTGGTATGTGACCTGAAATGGTGGAGAATACCAAACAGGCTGATAGTTGTTGGTTTAATATGCGGGGTGTTGTGCAATATAACAGAGTTTGGGATTTTAGGCGGTATAAAGCAATTTGCCCTAGGGGCAGTGACACCTATAGCCTGGCTTGTAATACTATTTCTAATCAGAGGAATGGGGGCAGGCGACATAAAGCTACTGGCAGTGATCGGAGGTCTTATGGGGCGGGGGATAGCGGAGATTGTGATATACAGCATATTTGCCGGAAGCGTAATAGGATTGTTCGGATATTTAGTAAAAAAGATAAGGAGGATACATTTTTCCCTGGCAGTGATGGCCGGAATGATGATCTACTGCTTTGGGATAGTTGGGTCAGATGCAGCAGTTTAAGGTTGGAATATGTGAGATTGAGAATAACTATATGCTGGGACTTATGGCACAGATAAACAGTGATATGAGTAATTGCTTCATTGCTATTGCATTTTCTGCAAAGGAGGCACTGATGGAATATCTTGAAACAGGAACCCTGGATCTGCTTATGGTTCCTGAGGGTTTCCGATTGGATGCGACAGACAGGGACAGTTATGGTGGAAGGCTCATATACATGACTGATGAGCCGATGGTAGAGCCGGAACCGGGGTATATAAGTATATATAAGTATCAGAAGGTTAGCAGCATAATAAAGACATTAAATTCCATTATAGTGGGTTCGGAGAATACCCTTAAGGACAAGCTCTATAAGGTGCATGCAGTAGTTTCTCCTGTCGGGAGATCCGGCAAGACAAAGCTTGCTATGGCACTGTGCAGCAATGATGAGGTTCGTGGAGGTTTATATATAGGATGTGAGGAATACGGTTACAGGGACGTGAATACCATGGCGGATATTATGTTTCTGGTTAAGAGCAGATCCGACGGACTGGTGGATTTTCTTGAAGGAAGTGTAGAGACAGTTGAAGGCAGTAACATGGGAATGATAAGGTCGGCACTGTCATATCAGGATATCAGAGAGATGGAACGGGAGGATTTTTCCTGGTTCATAGACAGGCTTGTGGAGTGGGGCAGATATACCACCATAGTATTTGACATAGGTGGTGGAGCACTGTCGGATGTGGAGATATTCCGGTGCTTCCACAGGATATTTATGCCGGTGTTAAATGACACAATATCCATAAGAAAGCTTGATGCCTTTGATGCCATGTTGGAGCGGAAGCATATGGACAAGACCAGAAGGGCTATAACAAGGGTGAATGTGCCTGACTGTGAGTTTGAGGAACCGGAAATGCTCAGGCTTGTGGATGGATTGAATGTGTAAAAATGAAGTAAGTGTATAAATATGAATAGTGAAGAAAAATTACAGGTTAAGAAGAATGTACTGTCAATGATGGATATGGCTGTGGACATAGAGGACAGGGACGTAAAAGATATTATTGACAGGTGCATAGTTAGCTCTGACGCAATGAGAACCATGGGGCTTAACGAGAAGCTTGAGTTCAAGAAGGAACTGTTTAATTCCTTAAGGCGGCTTGATATATTGTCGGAGCTGTTGGAGGATGACAGCATAACAGAGATAATGATAAATGGCTATAGGGATATCTTCATAGAACGAAATGGCAGGATATCAAAGCTTGTGGCACAGTTTGAAAGTGAGGAAAGACTGGCTGCTATAATCCAGATAATTGTCTCAGGCTGTAACAGGATAGTAAATGAAGCGTCACCTATTGTAGATGCAAGGCTTTCTGACGGTTCAAGAGTTAATATTGTGCTTCCGCCAATTGCCCTTAATGGTCCCACAATGACCATAAGAAAGTTCTCAAAGATGCCTATGACAATGGACAGGCTCATAGAGCTTGGAGCATTAAGTACAGAGGTGGCAGGATTCCTCAGAAAGCTGGTGGTAGCAGGGTACAATATTATGATCTCAGGCGGCACAGGTTCAGGAAAGACCACATTCCTTAACGGGCTTTCAGCGTATATACCTGAGGACGAAAGAGTGATAACTATAGAGGACTCAGCGGAGTTGAAGCTGATTAATCTGCCGGATCTGGTCAGTCTTGAAGCAAGGAATGCCAATGTTGAGGGCAGGAATCAGGTGACTATCAGAGATCTGATAAAGTGCAGCCTCAGAATGAGACCCTCAAGGATCGTGGTGGGTGAGATAAGAGACGCAGCAGCCTGTGACATGCTTACTGCCATGAACACTGGTCATGACGGGAGTCTGTCAACCGCTCACGCAAATTCCTGTGAGGATATGCTTATAAGGCTTGAAACCATGGTGCTTATGGGGATGGACATGCCTCTTGTTGCTATTAAACAGCAGATAGCGTCGGCGGTGGATATCATAATCCATCTGGGAAGATTAAGAGACAAGAGCAGGAAGGTACTGGAGATATGCGAGGTGATAGGTATGGAGGGTGAAAATATCAAGTTAAGAAAGATTTATGAGTTTAAAGAGGAAAGCTGTGTGGATGGTCATGTAGTGGGAGAGTTACGGAAGCTGAACGATCTGTATAACACAGGAAAGCTTATGGCGGCGGGAGTATTTGACATACACGATAATAAGGATACATGAAGTCAGAAAAACATTACAGATAAAAGTATCACGGAGGTGAAATATCAATAATTGATTACAGGATATATAAGATGACTCCGGCGGAGTATGTAAGATATATTTTAATTTATATGACAGGACTTGTTCTTATTAGTATTCTTTTTTTTAATTCATTAATTCCAATGATTTTTCTAAGTCCTGCAATAATAGTGCTTCTTAAGAATAAAAGAGTAGTTTTAAAAGAAAAAAGACAGAAGACCCTCAGGCTTGAATTTAAGGAGTTGATGGTGTCTCTTGCGGCGAATATGAGTGCAGGTTATTCATTGGAGAAATCAATGATAAATTCATACGATGAAATGAACAGTCTCTTTGGAGACAAATGTTATATGTGTCAGGAGATTTTGTGGATGAAAAAAGGGTTGGATATGAATGTTGACCCGGTAGAGTTATTTGCAGATCTAGGAGACAGATCCGGTGTGTTTGAGATAGTGGAATTTGCACAGGTGGTATCAGTAGGTAAGAAATCCGGAGGGGATACCATACGGATAATCAAACGTATGACAGATAACATTACCCGGAAGGGTGATATAGAAAATGAAATAGATACAATGGTGTCGGGGAAGAGACTTGAGCAGAGGATCATGTGTCTTATGCCCTTTGGGATAATCATGTATCTGAGACTGACAAATGAGACATATATAAGTGGATTGTATGGGAATTTTGTTGGCATTGTTGTAATGAGTGTTGCGCTGCTGTTAATCTATGCAGCCTACATATGGGGAAGCAGATTGGTGAAGATAGAGGTATAGAGTGAAGAAAAAAGTAACAGCGATTGCAGGGGCAATCTATGACAGACTGGCAGGTCATCTGAATGTGGAGAACACAAAAATCGGTCTGAGAAAGGTTAATATTGTTTCTGAGAGAGAGCTTGAAAGGTTGTGCAGGGAGTATTATGTGGAAGTTATCAGCAGGCTCATGATCATATTTGCGATCACGGTGATCTTATCAGTTGTATTTATTGTAAAGAGTGTTGTTAAGGATGAGAACGTGGTGGTTAAGAAGAACGGTTATGGTGGCACCACTAAGACATACACAGTGGCAGTTGAAATTGCAGATCATATTTACCATATGGATTTTGATGTAGGACCGCTTTCCTATGACGAGGGTCAGCTTATGGAGGTATTTGACCGGGGATTTCAGTATATAGATGAAATTTATCTTGGAGAAAATACTGGGGCAGACCGGGTGACTGAGAGGCTTGATCTGGTGACGGAGATCCCGGAGCTTGGACTTGAGGTTTCATGGGTCAGTGACGACTACAATGTAGTCAGTGCATCAGGAGTTATAAATGCAGTGGATGATAGTGGAAACAGCACAGGTGGAACTCTTGTGAATCTTACCGCAAAGCTTGAGTACAACGGTTATTCTGCTGTGAGACAATATCCCATCCGCATAGGGACAGATATAACTGTGAGTGATAATCCTGAGTTGGATGAGGTAAAGAAGACGGTGGAGGATATAGTAAACAGCAGTGATGAAGAAGTGGTCACCTTGCCAAGGAGTGTGAATGGCCACGAAATCTCAAATAAGAACAAGGGAAACAATGCACTGGTTATAGCAGGACTTGGGGTAATGCTTTCAATTCTCATGATAAGGCGGCAGAAGGATGAGTTAAAAGAGAAGGCAAAAAAAAGAAATGATGAGCTCATGTTGACTTATCCTGTTCTTATAGACAAGCTTCTGCTTTATCTTGAAGCCGGACTGACAGTAAAGGGGGCTCTTACAAAGCTTGTTACAGAAGACAGCAACAATAAAATATCTAAATATCTTATCAGTGAGCTTAAGTATATGTTGAATGAGGTTAATGCGGGCTTGCCGGAGGCGGAAGGATATTCAAGGCTTGGCGCCAGAATAAATTTAGGTTCATATATGAAGCTTGCTTCGCTGCTTTCCCAGAATATAAGAAAGGGAACTAAAGATATTCTTCTTATGCTACGAAGAGAGGAAGAGGCTGCCCTGCTGCAGAAGAGAGAGTTTGCCAGGAAGAAGGGGGAGGAAGCAGGTACCAAGCTGCTCCTGCCAATGATCCTTATGCTTTCTGTGGTTATGGTGATAGTAGTCCTTCCTGCTTTCCTTAGTTTTTGATCAGAAGGTGTCGAATGACACATGAAAAAAAGGATGGTACACCATTACCTGGTGAGACGTACCAATATTAAGGAGGTATGAAATGACAAGAATAATAGGTCATGTAAAAAGGTTTATCCATGAAGAGTCCGGAATGGGCGTGGTAGAAATATTGCTTATCATAGTCGTGCTTATAGCAATGGTTCTTATATTTCAGGAACAGATTACAGGTCTTGTAAATAATATCTGGGATTCTATAGGCAATTCGGCAAAAAAAATTTATTAAGAGGAAATCGGATGGTGAATAATAAGGGGAATATTACAGTGTTTCTCAGTCTTCTCCTTATTAGCTTGCTTATATTAGGTCTGACAGCAGTAGAGATCACTCATGCGTATATGGGACGTGCAAAGGTGGCGGAGGCGTCAAAGGGCGCAACTGAAAGTATAAAGGCGGACTATGTGGCAGAATTATTTGAGGATTATCATCTGCTGCTGTTGGATAAAACCTATGGAGGTGCAGGCGAAGGTGAGATAGAGGAGCAGATCAGCGAATATCTGGAGCATACTCTTGGCAGTGATTTCAATGTTCAGGATGTACGTCTGGGAAAAACCACAGATGTACTTGACAATGACTGTGAAGTTCTGAAACGAGAGATAACAGAGTACATGAAGCTTCGGACAGAGTTAGATGGTGCGGAGCGGATCATAAACATAATAAGTGACAATGAGGATCCTACAGGGGATGTGTCGGACGCTGTGAAGAATGGAAGTAATGAAGAAAGTGACAGCAATAAGATGAGTACCGGTGACCCAAGAGGTGCAGTGAGAAATGCTACTACAGGTGGTGTCCTCAGCGTTGTTGTTCCGGATGATACATTACCGTCAAATGTTCAGATGGACACCTCATTGTTTCCATCTAAGGGAAGAACCGAGGAAGATGATGTCCGGGAGATAGATACCAATTTTAATGACATAGACAGGATAGAAGAGACACTTAAGACCTCCACATCTGATTGCGTGACCACTCTGGCAGAGGGATATTATGGGATCGCCTATGCCATTGATACATTTGCGAATTACACCAGCGAGGAGAAAAACGGAGTATTTGAGCTGGAAACTGAGTATCTGATAGCCGGTAAGGATAATGATTATGATAATCTGAAAGCTGTGGTCAACAGACTGATAATGCACAGGATAGGCTTCAATATGGCATTTCTTCTAAATGATTCAAAAAGGCTTGCTCAGATAAAACCTGTGGCGGTGTTCATATCATTATTGCCATTTGTCACATACGGAATGGCGAAATATTTTCTGGTGGCATGCTGGTCATACGCTGAAACTCTGGTGGAGGTGAAGTCGCTTCTTGCGGGGAACAGTATCTCATATGTGAAGAAGGCCGAAACATGGCAGACAGACTTCAAAAAGCTGGGAAACTTAAAGAACGTGGAAAATATTGATTATGAAGGCAGGGACAGTCTTGATTATGAGGATTTTCTTATGATATTTCTGGCAGAAAAGTACAAGGACATTTATTGGAGAATGTGTGATGTTATGCAATTAAATGTCAGAAGAAGCCAGCCGGATTTTCTCATGAAGAATTGTATATATTCGTTTGAAACCCAGATATCAGTAGAGGGAGAGCCTTTATTTGACGCATTTTTAAGCAGTAAAGGGATCAGCATATGGGATGGTGCCTATCAGTATGACAACAGTATATACGGGGGATATTAGGTAAAGATAATCAGAATCAGGTAACCGGAAAAATTTAATGCATAATAAAAGTTTACAGGGCACTGCTGGTACATGCTCTCCATGTCCGGATATAAAAATTTTTACGCAATAGCGCGGCTTCTCCAGGCAATCTTAATTATAAAACAAAATATTTATAGGATTGTAAATCCGGTAGTGGAGGGTATGTACCGGCAGCGCCCGGAAGAGTATTTTAAAAGGAGGTGGAACGACCGGAGAATGACAATAATAAAATGCCTAAGGAAACTGGTGATTGATTTTACCGGAAAAAATAATGGCAGTGTTACGGTAGAGGCCTCTCTGGTTCTGCCAATCTTTATATTTGCAATGCTATCAGTGTATTCCATGGCAGGAAGCATGAAGACAAAGGCGGTTATCTATGAGGCTTTTATGGAGACCGGAGAGTATTTGGGAGAGTATCAATATTTGTATGGCAGGGGTGATGGTCAGAATGCTATAAATATCGGTGCTGCAGCTTTAAAGTTCAGAGACTATCTTGATGACAAAGAAAACGTCGACAGTTATGTCCTTGGAGGCAGGTCAGGGATTGTATTTATCAGAGCATATTATGATGAAAGTGATGGATATGTATATATGGATTGTGCCTATGATCTCAAGGTGGATGTTCCGCTATTTGGGTCGATGAATATTCCTGTTACAGAGTCGCTAAGGCAGAAGGCATATGTAGGGTGGCTTGTTGATGAGGAAGCGGGAAATGAACAGGATCCATATGTGTATATAGCAGAAAATGGTACGGTATGCCATAAGTCAAGACACTGTACATATATTAAGCTGTCTATCAGGGAAGCCTCACTGGAGTCTGTTAAGGGGGCATACTCTCCCTGTGAATTGTGTGTTAAGAGAAGTGGAGGCAGGCAGACAGTGTATGTGACAGACTACGGTGACAGATATCACAATTCCCTGGCTTGTTCCGGACTTAAGCGGACAGTGTACAGGGTGAAGAAAAGCGAGACAGAGCTGCCATATTGTTCGAAGTGCGGTGGGTGATAGCAAATTTTTAATAGGCTGATTTTCAATAATTGGGAGGAGGATTTATGTTGAATGCTGTTACAAGAATTAAAGAAAAGAATTTTATAAATATAGAAGAAAAAGATAACAAAATTAATAAAGGTTCAATAGCAGTGGAGATGTGCTTTGTGTGTCCCATAGTTATATGTGTGGTATTTTTTGCTATTAACTTGTTTGTAATATGTATAAATGATGCCATAACCATGGGGATAGCCTATTCGACCATGTATACCAAGGAGGTGTATATTGCTTCCGGTGAGGATTTATCCTCGGTAATGCAGGCAGACATGGAAAACGACATGACTATGGCGTCAGATCTTGAAGTAAAGGCATTGTTTGACGAAACACCGGGGATAGCAGGTCCTATTCAGAATGTTAAGGGCTTTAAAAGCGGAGATTATAGGTTTTCGTTAAGCTATAGTACAGATTGCCCGGGAATGTTTATGGTGTCAAAGAACAGTTCTTCAAGAAGGGAAAGAGAAGGGGCACAGGAAATAAGGGATACCAGCAATAACCTGAGGAGGTGGCAGATGTATGGAGAAGAATACTCACAGTGAAGGGGTGAGTAAGCATACAGAGAAAATTATACCGGATAATGGGATGAATACGAGCATTGATGCGAGCATTTTTAATGATGGACTGAACACTTATATGGTTGTAAGTGGAATTGACGTTGATATGGGATGCTTTGAGATGAAAATGTTAAAAAGCAATGATATCAGTGCCATACTGCCCTTTGAATTCCGGCAGTTGGACGCAAAGCAAATGATTTTCTTTGATATAAACGGGCTTGAGACAATGACAGATATCATTCCCAATATGACGGCAGAGGCTATACTGAAATTCATAAAAACCATTGGTGAACTGGTATTTGAACTGGACGATTATATGCTTGCTGCCACAGATCTGGTTCTTGAGAGCAAATGCATATATTATGATGAAAAGAAATCAGAGTACAGATTTGCTTATGTAAAAGGATATAATCAATCGTTGCCGAAGCAGCTTAGGAGGCTTCTGGAGGATATACTTCAGAATGTATTTCATCGGGATAAAGAAGGACTGGATATAGTTTATGATCTCTATAATATTGTTGCACTTGATAAAGTAGATATGAAGGAAATCCTGAATTATGTGGAAAGATATAATATAAGCGTGAAGTCGGGTGGTGATCAAAAAAATCCGCGTAATGGAATTGCGGCATATACCTCCCGGAATCAACATGATGATACCCCGGTGTATGATGAGCCGGATTCGCATAGGATTGCTAAAACTGTTGTAAATGAGGGAGAGAGTGAAGAGTATATAAAGGATCATGCAGGTTATATCAATGGTCATCCGGGTTCTAAAGAAAAGGACAGGTGGAAATTAATGGATGAGGTGTTTGGCAAAGCTACAGAAGAAACGGAGAAAAGCCGGAGAGTGACATTGGATTACTGCGGTCTGCTTAAGGTGGGAATCATTATAACAGGAGTGATCGGCATGGTTCTGGCATCGGTACAGTTTTTGGGGACCGGACATACTGAATATATGAGAGACTTAATGTTTACAGTTTTCCTTATGGCTGCGGAAGTAGGGATATACACAGGAATGAAAAGGAAGGAACAGGGTATGGTATTACAGACCGGAAATGTTAATACTGTTTCAAGTGTAGTTTCGGATGCTGCTCCCAGGGATATTGGTACAATAGTACTTAATGAAGCACAATCAGACATTGGTACAATAGTACTTAATGAAGCGCAATCAGACATTGGCACGACAATACTTACGGGACAAAGACCGCAGGAAATGTATCTTGAGAGTCTTGAGTCAGACCGCTGGGGCGACAATAGTATAAGAAATTGTGGACGGATAATAACAGTTGGGCGGAGTGTCAGCAAATGTGACCATGTGATACATGACGATGGAGTAAGCAGGAGACACGCGGAACTTATATGGTGCGGTGACTGGATCGAAGTGATAGACCTGGGTTCTACCAATGGAACAAAGATTAATGGTAATGAGCTGACACCGGGAGAGGCAGTCTGTATTAAGGTTGGTGATGTGGTTTCCTTTGGTGACACAAGGTTTCTGTGCAGGAATTAATGATTTTTGGGAGAGACACCATATCTTTTCTTATAGGCATAGTAGAAGGTACCGTAGTTCTGGTAACCGGACAGATAGCAGGCTTCGGTCATGGGCTTGCCATTTGCAATGTACTGGCTTGCAAGGAAGAGCCGTTTCTCGCTGATGTAGCGACCAATGGTATAGCCGGTTTCGTCCTTGAATAAGTGCATAAGGTATGATGGATTGACATACAGACTTGAGGCAATGCTTTCAATGGATAACTCCTTGTTCAAGTTGTTGTTGATATAATCCAGGGCCTCAATTACTTTAGGATTGCTGGTGGCACTTATAAATGTATCATTGTCTGACAGTAGGAGGCGGTTTAGTATGATCATGTATTCCTCAAGCTTAACTTTTTTTAGCAGTTCGCTTCCGAAATCCTTTGAGAAAAAGCACGACTTTAACACCCGGACTATCTGGGATAGAGAACCGGATGACTTGGTAAACCTTGCCACATGGGATTTGTTTTCCGAGGCCAGTACAAAGCATTGTTTCAGATCCACATTAAATGCTTCCTCGTGCTTGAAGAATTCTTCGGAGATGTAAGCAATGATACGTTCGTAACAGCATGCCTTTTTTAATTCGGCTTTATGGATCTCACCGGGACTTATCAGCAGAGTGTCTCCCGGTTGGAGCGCGTATTCCTTGCCTTCTATATGATAGGAAACATCTCCCTGCATGTGTATAAGAAGTTTATAAAAATCATGATAATGGTAGCTGAAATCCGGCAGAGACTCTTCGCATATGTAGAAAAGTTCAAAATCTTTGTTCAGATAGCCAAGCATTGGTGCATCTTTAATTTTGAATGTGTCCGCCATAATTAAGCCTCCCTGTTATGATTTGTTGAATGTATATAATATACATCATGATGTCTGGTAATGTAAATAAAGGAAATAAAGGTAAAAAAATATTTTGAAAAATTTATTTTATTAAGGTTCTGTGTTGTAAATTCTTAATATGTGTGTATAATACTTGAGATACCAGAAGAAATAAGGTGATATAGTTTATGAGCAAAAAAGATATCCATACAGGATCGCATGCACATGAAAACCAAAAAGGCAATACAATCGATGGAAAGCACATAATAGACAATAGAACAGATAACACAATCGATGGAAAGCACATAATAGACAATAGAACAGATAACACAATTGATGGAAAGCACATAATAGACAGCAGAACAGACATAAGCAGTAATTTGTCAGCAGAAAACGAATCAAAGACAGACAAAGATGTGTCATCAGAAAAAGAATTTAAAAGAGCAAGAAAGCTTGAGCGGAAGGAATATTTCAGGAAGCTCAATGAGCCGCCGAAGCTTACGGTACTCGAAGAGGTTGGAAATGCAGTCAGCCACGGAGTGGGAGCGGGATTATCCATTGCCGGTTTTATACTGTTGCTTCTGAAATCGGACACGGGACTTAAGGTGATGGCAACCTGTTTCTATGGAATAAGCTTGATACTTATGTTTCTTATGAGCTGCCTCTATCATTCCTATGCGTCGGGACTTACTGTTAAAAGGATATGGAGAAGATTTGACTATACTTCAATATATCTGCTTATTGGAGGAACATTTGCACCATTATTCCTGGTATACTGGGGCAATACGGTCGGAATAGTTTTTTTCTGTATACAGTGGGGGCTGATAGTTGCAGGGATTACCATTATATGTGTGTTTGGACCGGGGCGGTTTAGACCTGTGCATTATACATTATATTTTGTCATTGGCTGGAGTGCCATTATGTTCATGCCGGGATGGTTTAAGCATGATAAACCATTGCTTCTTATGATACTTATTGGAGGTATCATATACACTGTGGGAATGATACCTTTTGTCAGGGACAAAAAAGGGGATCATTTCATATGGCATTTATTTGTGCTGGCTGGAGCTGCTTTCCATTTCTTTGCAATTTACTTTTTGGTTTATTAACTTGGACACCTTGAGATTTACAGTCTATAAGTTTTAATGAGGATTAAGTATTATGACAAGGGGATTAGGAAAATATTATACATGGAAGGAATATCTGGGCACCATGATTACCATAGCATTACCGGTTGCCATGCAGAACCTTCTTAGCACAACTGCAAGTATGGTGGATACCATTATGCTTGGAAATAAGGGAGAGCTGGCAGTGGCAGCAGTTGGAATATGCTCCCAGATAAGTTCGTTGTATTTCTCAAGCTATTGGGGCTTTGCCAGTGGCTCCATGCTGTTCTTTGCACAGTTCGCAGGGGCGAAGGATGAGAAGGGCGTAAACAGGACATTTGGAATAAGCCTTATATTTATGACCCTTGTGGCGGCGCTTTTCTCATTAGTGTGTATCGTAAAGCCGGAGTTTTTCCTGTCGGTCTACACGGACAAGCAGTCGCTTATAAGGGCAGGGGCACCGTATATAAGGTTAGTAGGGTTTGCATATCCGTTCCAGGTATATGCTGTGCTTATAAGCAACTTCTTAAGGTCGACAGAGCGGGTGAAAGCACCTCTTATATGTTCCGTAGTGGCACTTGTGGTGAATTTTGTACTTAATTATATATTCATAAACGGTAAGTTTGGTATGCCGGAGATGGGAGTAGCCGGTGCCGCAATAGGTACACTGGTGTCAGGAATTGTGAATGTAGCGTTACTTTTGATCTTCCTGTTTAGGTCAAAGTGTGACATAAACCTTCACATAAAACAGATATTTGCCTTTGACAGGCCATTCCTTAAATCTTATCTTGCCAAGAGCCTGCCTATTCTCTGCAATGAGATGATGTACGGCGTAGGACAGATGATAATAAATATTGTTATTGGGCATCAGAGTGAGCAGGCTATAGCAGCCATGGCGGCTTTCAGAGTATGCGAGGGATTTGTGTATGCTTTCTTTGGTGGTCTTGCCAGTGCCGTAAATGTTATTGTTGGAAGAGAGGTTGGCTCAGGTAATCCTGCAAGGGGTTTCGTATTCTGCAGGAAATCAGCATTGTTCTGTCCGATGGTGACTTTTTTGATCGTGTTTGTATGTACATTGCTTAACAGACCGCTTCTGGGGTTGTTTGGACTTTCGGAAACAGCAATGATGTACGGAAAATACATGCTTACGATCTATCTTGTGTTCGGAGCCATAAGGACTGCCAACTACATCATGAACGAAGCGTTCAGAGCAGGTGGTGAAGCTATATTCGGAACGGTTCTTGAAATCTGCGGACTGTTTCTTGTCAGTGTACCGGCAACATGGATAGCCGGTATGACCATAGGACTACCATTTTTGATAGTATTTTCATTTGTATATACTGATGAGATTATAAGACTTGTTGCTGAGCTTATATATGTGAGAACCGGTAAATGGATAAAGCCTGTTACCATCAAGGGAAGGGAGGCTTTGCCGGAGTTCATGAGAGAACTGAGACCCGGAAAGAAGCAAAGCCCAGGTGGCGCATAAGGATATAAGAAAAAAACAGCAGGATAATATAATCTCCGAAAAAGAAACAATAAACAAAAACGATAACAGTATAAAAACTGAAAAACAACAGAAAATTTAAATGAGAGAAGAAGTTATAAAAATAAAGGCGGAAGCACTGGCGGCAGTGCTTTCGCCTTTTGATACTCTACAGGTGCAGTACCCTGTCCTTTATCTCCTGTGTACGACCTTGATTCCAGAACTGGGTTCCTATATATCCGCATGTACGTCTTGCTACAAAGAGGTTGTTCTGATCTCTGTTGCCGCAGTTAGGACATTCCCATACAAGCTTGCCGGAGTCGTCTGTGACAATCCTCATTTCTCCATCATAGAGGCATTTCTCACAGAAGTCGCTTTTGGTATTTAACTCTGCATAGAGGATATTGTCGTATATGAACTGCATTACTGAGATTACAGCCTCTATGTTGTTAGTGAGGTTTGGAACCTCCACATAGCTTATGGCACCTCCCGGTGAAAGCTTCTGGAATTCTGATTCGAATTTCAGCTTTGAGAAGGCGTCGATGTGCTCGGTTACATGAACATGGTAGCTGTTGGTAATGTAATTCTTGTCGGTTACTCCCTTTATGATGCCAAATCTCTTCTGGAGACATTTGGCGAATTTGTAGGTGGTTGATTCCATAGGCGTACCGTATACAGAGTAGCTGATATTTTCTGCTTTTTTCCATTCTGCGCACTTGTCGTTGAGCTTTTGCATAACCTTAAGGGCAAAATCCTTACCTTCCGGAGAGGTGTGGGTCTTACCTGTCATTCTTACACACATCTCGCATAAACCGGCATAACCAAGAGAAATAGTGGAATAACCATTGTATAAGAGCTTGTCGATCTTCTCACCCTTTTTGAGACGTGCGAGAGCCCCATGTTGCCACAGGATAGGAGCAACATCGGAAAGAGTTCCGAGAAGTCTCTCGTGACGACATCTAAGTGCCCTGTGACACAGCTCAAGTCTTTCCTCAAGAATCTTCCAGAATTCATCCATGTCACCGTCTGACGAACATGCCACATCTACAAGATTTATTGTTACAACACCCTGATTAAATCTTCCGTAATACTTTCTGGTGCCATCAGGATTAAGGATATTCGGCTCTGATGTAGGGAATGAACGGCAACCCATGCAAGGATATACATCACCGTTTTTCATCTCACGCATGACCTTGGCTGAGATATAGTCGGGAACCATACGCTTGGCAGTGCACTTGGCTGCAAGCTCTGTAAGATACCAGTACTTGGAGCCGGGAGTGATGTTGTCCTCGTCAAGAACATATATAAGCTTAGGAAAGGCGGGGGTGATGTAGAAGCCCTTCTCATTCTTAACACCGATGATCCTCTGATTTAAAACTTCCTCTATTATGAGTGCCAGATCGTCCCTTGTCTGACCCTCAGGCACTTCGTCCAGATACATGAACATTGTCACAAATGGTGCCTGACCGTTACAGGTCATTAGAGTTATGAGCTGGTACTGTATGGTCTGTATACCGCTCTTTACCTCAAGCAGCAGACGCTTCTCTGTGATCTTGTCGATTATGTCATCATCAAGAGGCTCACCTAATTCTGTTCTTTCTTCAATAACCTGCTTACGGATCTTCTTTCTGCTGACATCAACAAAAGGTGCTATATGGGACAGGGTAAATGACTGTCCGCCATACTGGTTCGATGCTACCTGTGCCACGATCTGTGTTGTGACATTGCAGGCGGTAAAGAAGCTGTGTGGCTTTTCAATCATGGTTTCACTTATTACGGTTCCGTTCTGGAGCATATCCTCAAGATTTACGAGATCACAGTTGTGTTCCTTCTGGGCAAAGTAATCGGAATCATGAAAATGAATAATGCCTGCCTCGTGAGCCTCCACAATATCCTCGGGAAGCAGCATTCTCTTTGTAAGATCCTTACTTACTTCGCCAGCCATGTAATCACGCTGGGTAGAGTTGATAACAGGATTTTTGTTGGAATTTTCCTGATTTACTTCCTCGTTCATATGTTCAATCAGGGAAAGTATTCCGTTATCGGTTGTGTTCGATTTACGGGCAAGCTCTCTCTTATATCTGTAACGTACATACTTCTGGGCAACCTCGTAGCCACGCATTTCCATAATTCCGGTTTCTACCATATCCTGAATGTCTTCAACGTGGACAGCATGGGTCATCTCCTCAATATGCTTTGCCAGATTGTCTGCAATAGCGTACACCTGGTAGTCACTTAACTGGTGTAATTTGTCTACTTCCTTGTTGGCGGCAAATATAGCATTCTCAATCTTTGACAGATCAAACTTGACCTCCTCGCCATTTCTCTTGATTACATTTGTGTTTACTGCTGTTTCCAAAATAACCTCACTCCATTTGTTTGATAAAATTACATATGATACTTATGATTTCCCCTGTGAACTCAAGGGCTTTTTATATAAATCACATAATGCGACCCAATATTTTGTACCAAATTAAAAAACACAACACTAGATGTTGCGTTTTTAATTATAGGACAAAGACGGTGGACTGTAAAGTGGTAAATAATAAAAATAATATGGCTATTTCCCGGTAGTAGTGTTATGATACATCTGTTTAGGGAAATATACAGACGGAGCGGTCTGAATAGACGTATATCAGATATTTGACGGAAAAAAATATCATAACAGTAAATTGCAGGCAGGCTGATATTTAATTTATGGAGGTAATAAAAAATGGCGTTCAAGAGTAAGGAAAGGGATGAGGGCCTTAATATCATAATAGTAGGCTGCGGAAAGGTTGGAATAGCAATTCTCAGGCAGCTGTGCAAGGAAGGACACGACATTACCATAGTAGATAAAAATCAGCAGAAGATACAGACATATGCTAATCTCTACGATGTTATGGGGGTTGTGGGAAATGGCGCAAGCCACAGTGTACAGATGGAAGCGGGAATTGAAAATGCTGATCTTATAATTGCGGTTACGGATTCCGATGAGCTTAATATCTTATGCTGTACTATTGCCAAGCAGGTTGGTAACTGTGCTGCCATTGCCAGGGTACACGATCCGGATTACAGCTCCGAGACTTCATATTTATGTGAGAAGCTTGGACTTACGATGATAATAAATCCTGAACTTGAAACTGCCAAGGAGATATCAAGAATACTTAATCTCCCAACTGCCCTTGAGGTCAGTTCATTTGCCAGGGGACAGGTGGAGATGATCAAGATCAGACTGCCGGAGAACAATATGCTTGATGGAATGGCTGTCATGGATGTGGGCAGAAGGATCATTTCCAAAAACAAGGATGCCAAAGTACTTCTGGGTGCCATAGAGCGTGCCGGAAAGGTATACATACCTGATGGAAGCTTTATCCTCCGGGCGGGAGATATTGTGTCCATAGTATCCACATCAAAAAACGGTAAAGCATTCCTCGATGCCATCGGTTTTAAGACCAACAGGGTAAAGGATACTCTCATAGTTGGTGGAGGCGATGTTGCATATTATCTGGCACAGATACTTATAAACAGCGGCATTGACGTTAAGATAATAGAGGTAAATAAGAACCGCTGCGAGGAGCTTAGCGTGCTGCTTCCTAAAGCAACCATAATCTGCGGTGACGGAACTGATGAGGAGCTGCTTAAGGAGGAGGGCCTGGACCATACAGGTTCATTTGTACCTTTAACAGGAATAGATGAGGAGAACATCTTCCTTACACTGCATACAAGACATATGTCTAATGCAAAGGTTATAACCAAGATCAACAGAAGTAATTTTAAGGATGTAATAAACACCTTAAACCTGGACAGCGTGCTATATCCAAGCCTTATAACATCTGAGGCAATAATCGCCTATGTACGTGCCAAGAAAAACTCCATGCACAGTGATATAGAGACCCTTTACCATATGTTTGATTCCAGGGCAGAGGCCATAGAGTTCAGCATTGACGCAGAGTCAAGTGTTACGGGAGTATCCCTTAAGGATCTCAAGCTTAAGAAAAATCTCCTCATTGCATTCATTAACAGAAACGGAGACATAATACTTCCAAATGGTTTTGATACCATAAATGTAGGGGACACGGTAATGGTAGTTACCACAGACACAGGACTTAAGGACATAAATGATATTCTTAAGTAGGGGAGGATCAGGAAAATGAACAGGCTTATCATAGTCTATATTTTAGGAAGTGTATTAAAGATAACAGGTGTCCTGTTACTGCTTCCCATAGTGACAGGGATAATATATCATGAGTCAACTACAATGTTTTTCGTGTGGGTGGCTCTTGGCTGTATAGCAGGAGGTTTTCTGCTTACATTGAAGAAGCCTAAAAATCAGGTGTTCTACCTGAAAGAGGGATGCGTTGCCACAGCCTTAAGCTGGATAGTCATAAGTATTGTGGGGGCATTGCCGTTTTATATTTCAGGACAGATACCTTCATTTACAGATGCAATGTTTGAGACAGTATCAGGTTTCACCACAACCGGTGCCAGTATCCTTACTGATGTAGAGAGTTTGGACAAATGTATGCTTATGTGGCGAAGCTTTACCCACTGGATAGGTGGTATGGGAGTGCTGGTATTCCTTCTGGCGGTCATACCGCTTAACGGAGGTTCTCATATGAATCTTATGAAGGCAGAGAGCCCGGGACCTTCTGTGGGTAAGCTGGTTCCAAAGGTAAAGTACACCGCCAGGATACTCTATGCCATTTATATAGCCATAACTATTATTGAACTGGTGCTTCTGCTTATTGCCAGGATGCCGGTATTTGACGCATTATGTACAAGCTTTGGTACAGCCGGCACAGGTGGTTTCGGTGTAAAGAACGACAGTATAGCGGGATATTCACCTGCAATACAGTGGATAGTTACCATATTCATGATACTTTTTGGCGTAAACTTCAATGCATACTATTATATACTCTTCAGACATATCAGAAAGGCACTGAGCATGGAAGAGGTGAGATGCTACTTCGCCATTATCCTTACTTCTATAGCGATAATATTCTTTAATATTCTTGACACCTCGGCAAATGTGCTGACAGCCTTGAGAGATGCTTCGTTTCAGGTAGGCTCCATAATCACTACAACAGGTTTTTCCACTGTGGATTTCAATCAGTGGTCAGACGCATGCAAGGTGGTGCTGGTGCTCCTTATGTTCATCGGCGCCTGTGCAGGCAGTACCGGAGGTGGTATAAAGGTTTCGAGATTTGTCGTGCTCATAAAGACCCTGGTCAAGGAGCTTAATTCCTACATCCATCCGAAGAGCGTCAAGAAGATAAAGATAGATGACAAGCCTGTAGAGCATGAGGTTGTAAGGGCGGTAAATGTATATTTTATTACATTTGCTATTGTATTTTCTGCATCGGTACTGCTGGTATCCTTTGAGGACACTGATCTTGTAACAACCTTTACAGCGGTGGCAGCAACCATTAATAATATAGGTCCCGGCTTAGGTATTGTAGGCCCTGCGGCGAACTTCTCCATATTTAATCCATTTACCAAGTATGTACTCATATTCGACATGTTGGCGGGACGTCTGGAGCTGTTCCCACTTCTTATATTGTTCCATCCGACTATATGGAAAGAAATGATAGCTCTTCCTGTGAAGACAAGCAAGAAGAAGGCTTAATACTTCCCGGGAAGAAAAGCCGGTAAATAAATAAGGCAATAATACACAATAATTAAAAAATGTACAAAATAGAAAAAACAGACAATAATCATTAAAATCTGACAATATAAAATAAGAGTGAGTCTTAATATAATCTTAATAAAAAAGTGACGAATATAGAGTTGAAAAAAGTCTGGCTAAATGTATACTTGTGGAGTATGAAATGGTTCATGTTGGTTATGAGAAATTATAAGCGTGCGCTTAGAAAGGAAGATAATCGTGAAGAATATTTTAGAAATGCTTGAGGCGTCAGCGAAAAGCTTTCCTGACAAGACTGCATTTGCAGATATAGATCACAGCCTGACTTTTAAAGAGCTTGAGACAGAGGCCAGAAGGACAGGCTCGTACATACTGGACAGGATATGTGAAGAAAAGAAGGGAGCTTCTTTCAGGAATCGTCCGGTTGCAGTATACCTTGACAAGACCTGTCATGCAGTAGCTGCCTTTATGGGAGTTGTATACTCGGGGAATTTCTATGTGGTCATAGATTCTGCAATGCCATATGACAGAGTGAATGTGATCTTCGATACCTTGAAGCCTGTGGGGGTCATTACTGACAGAAAGCACAGTGAGGCAGCCGCTAATCTTAAGTTATCGGGAGAAACATTAAAGACACCTGTCATGTACCTGGAGGACATGGCAGATACCGATGTGGATGAGAAAAGACTTGGACAGGTGAGAAGTGCAATGGTTGACACAGACCCTGTGTATTCTCTGTTTACATCAGGTTCCACAGGAGTTCCAAAGGGAGCAGTTATATCCCACAGAAATGTACTTAGCTACATAAAGTGGTATACAGATACCTTTGACATAACAGACGACACAATATTCGGAAGCCAGACACCATTCTATTTCAGCATGTCTGTATCAGACATGTTCAGTACCATTATGGCAGGTGCCACCTTCCACATTATACCGAAGGAGTATTTTGCCTTTCCTATCAAACTCATGGAGTTTTTAAGAGACAGACATGTGAATACTATATACTGGGTATGCTCCGCATTGTGTATCGTTGCAAATTGGGATATGTTCAGATACATTAAGCTTCCGGAGCTTAAGAAGGTATTATTTGCAGGTGAGGTAATGCCTATGAAGCAGCTTAACTACTGGAGGAAAAATCTTCCGGATGCCATGTATGCCAACCTCTTCGGACCTACAGAGACCACGGATATATGTACATATTATGTGGTGGACAGAGAATTTGAGGATCATGAGACACTGCCTATGGGCAGACCTTGTGACAACTGCGGCGTATTTGTACTGGGTGAGGATGGAAATGTCATAACACCGGACATGATCGGTGAGGATGGCTTAAGCCCTGAAGGAGAGCTGTATGCCAGAGGTTCATTTGTGGCACTGGGATACTACAACAATCCCGAGAAGACAGCGGAAGCATTTGTGGTAAATCCGGTGAACAACGCTTATCCTGAGATAGTGTATAAAACAGGAGATCTGGTAAAATATAACTCCTATGGTGAGCTTATATATATCACAAGAAAAGATTTTCAGATAAAGCATATGGGATACAGGATCGAGCTTGGAGAGATCGAGGCTGCTGCCTGCGCCATTGAAGGAATAAAGGCGGGCTGCGTGATCTACGATTCAGAAAAGGACAAGATCGTGTTCATATACGAAGGAAAGAAGCTTGATGAAGGGGATATCATGAACAGAATAGGAGCTAAAGTTCCTAAATACATGATACCAAACATCGTAAAACGAACAAGAAGCATGCCTCATAATTCAAGCGGCAAGATAGACAGAAAATGGCTCATGGCAAATTATGAGACCATGAAATAAATGATTGTGCCATTCAAGGAAAGGAGAAAATAAAATGGAAGAATTATTAGAGTTATTGGAGGGCGTAAAGCCGGGTGTGGATTTTAAGAACGAGAAGGATCTTATTGGAACAGGTATACTTGATTCCATATCAATAGTTGAGATAGTCGGAGAGCTTAACGATGAATTTGATATAGAGATATCACCTATTGATATAGTTCCTGAGAATTTCAAGAACATAGATGCCATATATGCATTGGTACAGAGACTTCAGGAGGACTAATACTGCCCCGTGGGATAAAGCCATGTGCGGATCGGTATAAGGTACATTGTTATGAGTTATACATCCAGCGAATATTTTGTTTTTCTGCTGCTGGCGGTTGTATGCTATTACATTATCCCTAAGAAGGGACGATGGGTGGTGTTGCTGCTTGCCAGTTATGCTTTTTATTTTTACTCGTCAAGAAAATATATAATCTTCATAATCGGAAGCGTCATAACCATATATCTTATAGGATTGTGGTTAAGCAGGATCGATGTTGATTTCAAGGAAGCCAAAAAGGGGCTTGATAAAGAAGCGAAAAAAGCTCTTAAAGCCAAAGTGTCCAGAAAAAAGAGACTTGTTGTGTGGCTTGGTATAGTGCTTAATTTTATTCCTCTGGTATTCCTTAAATATTTCAATTTTTTCAGCTATGAGCTTACAAGAGTTGGAAATTACGTGGGAATTGGAGGAAAGCTTCCTATACATCATTTTCTGCTGCCTCTTGGTATATCCTTTTATACTCTTGCGGCAGTAAGCTACATTTCTGATGTATACAGGGGCAAATATGCAGCCACCAGAAATCCTTTCAAGCTGGCGCTGTTTCTGGGATTTTTCCCTCACATCGTTGAGGGCCCTATAGGAAGATTTGATCTTTTAGGAGAACAGCTTTACGAAGGACATTCATTTGACTACGCAAGAGTGACCCAGGGAATACAGCTTATGTTCTGGGGACTTTTTAAGAAGCTTGTTGTTGCCGACAGAGCGGCTATATTTGTAGATACAGTATTTAACGATTACACAAACTACTCAGGCATGTATGTGGTTATCGCAATGCTGTTATATACACTCCAGTTGTACGCTGAGTTCTCAGGCTGTATGGATATAGTTATGGGTAGTGCGGAGATATTCGGAGTTAAACTTGACAAGAACTTTGAGAGACCATTCATATCAAAGACAGTAAGCGAGTTCTGGAGAAGATGGCACATGACACTGGGCGGATGGTTCAGGGATTATGTGTTCTATCCAATATCATTGTCCAAGAGCTTTACTAAGTTCTCAAAGAAGGTCAAGGCAAAGTGCAGTCCGTTTGTGGCTCGTATCCTTCCTGCTGCAATGGCAATGTTTGTGGTATGGTTTGGAACAGGTATATGGCACGGCGCCAGCCTGAAGTATATTATGTATGGCCTTTACTACTATATAATAATGGTTGCGGGGATGTTGACCGAACCTTTATGGTGCCGTCTTTTTGATAAGCTTAAGGTGGACAGAAAGGGAAAGGTATACAGAGCGTTACAGGTTGTGAGAACCTTTATATTTGTGAATATAGGTATGCTGCTCTTCAGAACAGACAATATGGGATCGTTCTTCCATATGTTCAGATCCATGTTCAGCAATCTGAGCTTAAGCGTCCTTACAGACGGAAGCCTTCTTAACATGGGCATAGACAAGATGGATATAACAGTGATCATCATAGGTCTTATATTCATTATAATCGCCGGGATCCTTGGTGAGAGGGGCTGCAATATAAGAGAGGCGGTTGCCGGTAAGAACATCGTAGTCAGATGGGTATTGTACTACGCGTTGGTACTGGCTGTGCTTATCCTCGGAGCCTATGGCTTCAATTATCCGGATATCGGATTTATATATGCCCAGTTCTAAGCGGCGGGTATTTTACAGAACGGGCAGGCTTCGCAGAGTCTGCCGATAGTTTAAGGATGAAATGCTATGAAGAAGATAATTGTAAATATAATTAAATCAGTTGTTTTCCTTGCAGGTATAATTGCGGTTGTTGCAGCTCTCGGACCGGTGTTTACCCCGAAGGGCAACACCAGGGAGTCCGGAATAAATAATCCTAAGGCAAAGGATTATCTGGCAGAGCCGGATAATACTATACAGGTTGTGGCAATAGGAAACAGTGATATATACAGTGGATTTTCCCCTATGGAGATCTGGCACAACTACGGCTATACCTGTGTGTCGGCAGGTGAGGGTGCCCAGGTTGTATACACTGCCAAGAACAGACTGGAGGAGATATACAAGAACCAGAAGCCTGACGTGGTGGTGTTTGACGTGGATGAGCTTTTCTACGGTAACTTCAAGGTGAGGGTCGCGAAGACAGCAGAGGCTGTATTTGAGAAATATCTTCCTTTTGTCATGTATCATGATAACTGGAAGCTGTTATTTGCCGATGAGGAGACAAAGGCGAATATCAAATACGAGACCACATATTACAAGGGACAGATGATCGACAACAGTGTCCTGGCGGTGGATCCGGAAAATCCTCCGGAGGAATGTCATTATGGAGATGATATACCATATATCTACAGGAAGACCTTTGATGAATTTGCCAGGATGTGTAAGGATCACGGCACTAAGCTGTTGCTTATATATTCACCTACCTACAACACATGGACTAAAGAAAGACATGATTCCATAGCAAAGTATGCTAAGGAAAATGACCTTGATTTTATTGATTTTAATGACGGCTCCACAGGTGTGACCATTGACTGGTCCGTTGATACCCGTGATGGCGGAAAGCATCTTAATTCCGCGGCAGCTAAGCGTGTGACACTGGTTGTGGGAGATTTCATAAAAGATAATTATGACCTTACAGACAATCGTGGTAATGATGCTTATAAACAGTGGGACAGTGATTATGAGCGGTATGTAAAAAAATACGAGAGTACAAAAGGCGAAGCCGGAAAGCGGGACGTGGACAGCGGTGACAAGTCTGGCAAAAAGGGTGGCAGGAAACACCATGATAAGGGTAAAAAGTCTTAGAGTTTAAAGACTTTGAAATATAAGAAGCATACCGGAACGGAGAAAGCAGAGTCTCCGGTCATGGTGTGCTTCTTCTTTTTACCTGTACAATATAATTTGTCCGAAAATATGCCTTGGAATAATAAACTATCCTATATTTGCATTATTTATGGTATACTTACAGACAGGTATGTAAATAAATATTATTAGATATGAGGTATATCAGCTTTTTAAAATCGGTATACAGTGTAAGAAAATTCTAAATGAGATGGTACTCAAATAACAGAAGAGGTGTTTATTATGAAGATATTATTTTATGATACCAAGAAATATGATAAAGAATCGTTTGATATGGTAGCTCCGGAGTTTACGGATATGGAGATAGATTATCTGGAGACAGACCTTAATAAGCATACTGCAAGACTTGCGGCAGGCTATGATGCTATCTGTGCTTTTGTAAGCTCAGATGTAAGTGAGGCTGTTGTGAACAGGCTTGGAGAGTGTGGCGTCAAGCTCATACTTATGAGGTGTGCGGGCTTTAATAATGTGGATCTTAAGGCGGCAACGGCAAATAACATAACCGTCTTAAGAGTGCCGGGATATTCTCCCGAGGCGGTGGCAGAGCATGCTATGGCACTGGCGCTTGCAGTAAACAGACGTATACACAAGGGGTATATCAAGGTAAGAGAGAATAATTTCAGCCTTATTGGACTTACAGGCACCAACTTTCATGGAAAGATTGCCGGAGTTGTGGGAACCGGAAAGATTGGCGCGGCAATGTGCAGGATCTGTCATGGATTTGGAATGAAGGTCATTGCCTATGACATGTACAAAAATCCCGACCTGGATTTCGTGACCTATGTAAGTCTTGATGAAGTGCTTAAGAACAGTGACCTTATATCGCTTCACTGTCCGCTTCTGAAGGATACCTATCATATGATAAATAAGGACACCATTGCCATGATGAAGGACAATGTGATACTTGTAAATACATCGAGGGGAGCACTTATCGCCACAGAGGATCTTATATCCGGCATAAGAAGCAAGAAGTTCTTCGGTGTAGGTCTTGATGTATATGAGGAGGAGACAAATAACGTATTTGAGAACAGAGAGGATGATATCCTTGAAACCTCCATTACAGCAAGGCTGCTGTCATTCCCTAATGTAATAGTCACATCCCATCAGGGCTTTTTAACAAAGGAGGCTCTTGCTGCCATCAGTGAGACCACTCTTACCAACGCAAGAGATTTCGCCGCAGGAAAGGTAAATGAGGCAAATCTTGTAAAATAAACAAAGGAAACAGAACATAAATGATACAGAATTATAAGATCACCATAGCCTATGACGGCAGCAGGTATCATGGGTTCGAGGCAAAGCCTGATGTGGATACCATCCAGGGGCGCATAGAGAACGTACTTTCAAGGATGACAGATACAAGGGTAATGACTGTGGGAGCCGGAAGGACTGATGCAGGCGTGCATGCCAGGGCAATGGTCATAAGCTGTAAGCTGGATACGGATATGTCGGAAGACGACATAATGGATTATATGAATACCTATCTCCCGGAGGACATAGGAGTTATTGATGTTAAGGTGGCAGGGGAACGGTTCCATGCCAGGTTTTCCGCGGTAGGCAAGGTTTATCTGTACACCTGCTATGTGGGTAAGGAGAAGCCGGTATTTGACAGGAAGTATGTATGGTGCCTTGATAAGGTGCCGGATGTGAAGCTTATGAGAAGAGCGGCGGAGCACCTGGTGGGTGAGCATGACTTCAAGAGCTTCTGTGGAAATAAAAACTTCAAGAAATCCACTGTTAAGAAGATATTCGACATAGAGATCATGAGGAAGAACGATTACCTGTATCTCAGGTTTCACGGAAAGGGCTTCCTGCAGAACATGGTAAGGATACTTACGGGAACTCTTCTTGAGGTGGGATACGGCAATATATCTCCGGACGCCATGGAGGATATCCTTAAGGCGGGGGCACGGACGGCAGCAGGACCTACAGCTCCGGCAAAGGGGCTGTGCTTAATGAAGGTTGAGTATTAGTCATACATGAGTCCGTTCATGAAAGGGAATTTTGATTGGCAGAATTTCCGATATTTGAGTAGTTTTAGTTTAAAGGAATAATGTAGTATGAAAGAATTTTACAAGGGATTAAAGGACGGAATACCTATTGCACTGGGTTATTTCGCAGTAAGCTTCAGCTTCGGAATACTTGCCTTAAAGGGCGGGCTTACGGTATTCCAGTCTGTATTTATAAGTCTTACAAATGTTACCTCTGCGGGACAGTTTGCGGGACTTCAGATAATTATTGCAGGCGGAACGATAGTTGAGACGATTTTAACTCAGTTGATAATCAATATGAGATATGCTCTTATGAGTCTGTCTCTTACCCAGAAGTTATCGCCTGATGTTACTGTTAAGCAGCGTCTGGTCATAGCATTTGCAAATACTGATGAGATATTCGCTGTGGCAATGGCACATTTCAGAGAGGTTACATTCAGATATATGCTGGGACTTGAGCTTCTGCCGGTACTTGGCTGGACCCTTGGCACACTGGTTGGAGCCTGTGCCTGTGACCTGCTTCCAAAGGCAGTTACCAGTGCATTAAGCCTTGCACTTTATGGCATGTTTGTGGCCATAGTAATGCCGGTGGCGAAAAGGTCGAAACCGGTTATCCTGGTAGCTTGCATTGCTGCGATGCTCAGTACGGTCATATATTATGTGCCGGCCCTGAAGTTCATATCAACAGGTGTGTCGATAATCGTGTGTACTATAATCGCGGCAGTGGTTGGTGCGATTGTTGCACCGAGGGACCTTGATACGGAAGCAAAGGGTGAACAAAAATCGGAGCCGGAAGCGTAGTTGTTTTTTTTATAAAGATGGAGAAGTAAGATGAATATATATGTGTACATATTGACCATGGCGCTGGTGACTTACCTTATAAGGGTGCTGCCGCTGGTGTTGTTCAGAAAGAAAATACAGAACAGATTTGTAAGCTCTTTTTTATATTATGTTCCATATTCCTGCCTTACGGCCCTTACCATACCTGCCATATTCTACAGCACTGAAAGTGTGATCAGTGCAGTTGCGGGACTTGTGGTAGCGGTGATACTCGGAATGAAGGACAAGGGACTGCCGGTGGTTGCGGCTGCTGCCTGTATAACGGTATTTATCGTTGAGAGATTTATATAATAAAGATAAGGAGCGCGGTATGAGATATCCGGAATTTCTTAAGGATGGCGGAACTGTCGGGTTTATCGCCCCATCCTATGGCTGCAATATGGAGCCTTACAAGAGTGCATTTGCAAATGCACAGAAAAAATTAAGATCATTTGGTTACAGCCTGCTACTTGGACCTAACTGTTACGCAGGATGCGGAATAGGTATAAGCAATACCCCCAAGGCATGTGGTGAGGAGATAAATGAATGGTATTCCTCAGATAAAGTTGATGTACTCATATCCTGCGGCGGTGGCGAGCTTATGTGTGAAGACCTGAACTATGTGGATTTTGATCTGTTAAGGGACAGCAAGCCAAAGTGGTTCATGGGTTATTCGGACAATACCAATCTGGTATTCCTTCTGACAACCCTTTGCGATACGGCAGCAGTTTACGGGCCTTGTGCGGCGGCATTTGGCATGGAGCCATGGCACCGTTCCATAGAAGATGCCTACAGACTGCTTCGGGGTGAAAAGCTTACGGAGACAGGCTATGACAGCTATGAAACGGAGTCCTTAAAGGACGAGGAGCACCCCCTCATCCCATATAATGTTACAGAGCCAAGAGTGTTAAAAAGCTACAATGCCGATGAAAATGGCGAGATACATATGTCGGGAAGACTTGTGGGAGGATGCATGGACTGTCTTGTTAATCTTCTTGGAACGAAATTTGACAGAGTAGATGAGTGGACAGAACGATACAGGGAGGATGGTATCATATGGTATCTGGAGTCCTGTGATCTAAATGTCATGGCAATAAGAAGAGCAATGTGGCAGATGAAGAATGCAGGCTGGTTTAAGTATGTCAGGGGCTTTATCATAGGAAGACCTGCGGTGCATGGACAGGTAATGTTCGGACTTGACCAGTATGATGCTGTAATGGGAATAATAGGCAACATGAACGTGCCTGTGATAATGGATGCTGATATAGGTCATGTGGCACCCATGATTCCTATCATATGCGGAAGTATTGGTAAGGTAGATCTTAAGGGGCAGGATTTCAGCTTGAAAATGGTGTGTAAGTAAACCGGAAATGTGCAGTGAGAAGCATGTAAGTAATTAATGAAGATCAATAGACCGGAAGTAAGTGTAAAAACAACCACTAAAAATAAAGACCAAATAATGAAATAAGCAATAAATAAGAGATAAAGATAATAAGGAGGACACAGAAGATGATTAAGCATGTTACAGACAGCATATACTATGTAGGAGTTGATGACAAGGATATCGACCTGTTCGAGAACCAGTATGTAGTTCCAAACGGAATGGCTTATAATTCCTATGTTATTGATGATGAGAAGATAGTCATAATGGATATGGTAGACGTTAAGTGTGCGGAAGAATGGTATGCAAACCTTGATGAGGTATTAAAGGGCAGACAGCCTGATTACCTTGTTATGAGCCATCTTGAGCCGGATCACAGCGCAAACCTTACAGAGGTTCTTAAGAGATATCCGGAGCTTAAGGTCGTGTCCAATGCCAAGCTTCTTGCAATGGTACCTAATTTCTTCCCGGATATAGATCTTACGGGAAGAACCATAACAGTAGACGGCAGCGAGCCGTTTGACACAGGTGTGCATAAGCTGAACTTTGTCATGGCACCTATGGTACACTGGCCTGAGGTAATGGTGACCTATGAGTCTGCGGAGAAGGTTTTATTCGCAGCAGATGCCTTCGGCAAGTTCGGAACTCTTGACACAGACGAGGACTGGGCATGTGAGGCAAGAAGATATTACTTCAATATCGTGGGCAAGTATGGTATGCCGGTACAGGCGCTCTTAAAGAAGGCTGAAAATCTCGACATACAGATAATATGCTCACTGCATGGACCTATCCTTAAGGAAGATCTTGGATATTACATCAACCTTTACAAGACCTGGTCATCTTATGAGCCTGAGGATAAGGGAGTATTTATTGCCTACTCAACTCTTCACGGCAATACAGGAAATGCCGCAAAGAAGCTGGCAGAGCTCCTTAAGGAGAAGGGATGTCCTAAGGTTGTTGTATCAGATCTGGCAAGAGAGGATATGGCAGAGTGCGTGGAGGATGCTTTCAGATATGACCGCATGGTGCTTGCAAGCCCTACCTATGACGGTGGACTCATGCCTGTTATGATGGACTTCATATATCATCTCAAGTCAAAGGCATACCAGAACCGTACTGTAGGATTTATTGAAAATGGTTCATGGGCACCTATGTCAGGAAAGCTCATGAAGGAGCAGATGACCGCCATGAAGAATATAAATATTATCGAGGATGTTGTTACAGTGAAGTCGGCCCTCAAAGCTGCCGATGAGGCAAAGCTTGAGGAACTGGCAGACAAGCTTATGGATTAAATAGAACTTGAAATACAACAACAGACAGGTTCAAAAAAGGGGGTTACATTATGATCAATGAATGGAGCAAGGTAAGAAGCCCGGAGCAGGATGAGCTTGAGAGGCGCCTTGAAGCTGCAAGAGAGGGGCTTGCAGGGAGGCAGCTTAAGATAAGGGACGGAAAGGTTCCTGTGTTTGTATTGTTTGAGGGCTTTGGCGCAGCGGGAAAGGGAAGTGTTCTTGGCAAGATAATCAAGAACATGGATCCGAGATTTTACAGTGTAGATACCATGAAGAGACCTACAGAGGAGGAAATGAGAAAGCCTTTCCTGTGCAGGTACTTCGAAAGGATACCTGAAGCCGGAAGATTTGTATTCTTAGACGGTGGCTGGGTGGAAGAGGTGGTATCTGACCGGGTTCATGACAGGCTCTCTGACGGAAAGTACAAGGAGAGAGTTGATAGTATCAAGAGATTTGAGAGGACTCTTACGGACAATGGCTATCTGGTTATGAAGTTCTTCTTTCATATCGACAAGGATGTGCAGAAGGAGAGACTTGAAACTCTGGGGGCTCATAAGAATACATCCTGGAGGGTGAGTAAGGAAGACCTGTATCAGAACAGGCATTATAAGAAATATTCTAAGGCTTACAATAAGTATCTGGATGATACAAATGTGTCAAACGCTCCATGGTATCTCATAGACGGAAGTGACAGGAAGTGGGCTGAGCTTCAGATTCTTGAGCTTTTAAATCAGGGAATAGATACTGCACTTACGAACAACGGAGTTGCAGTTCCTATAATCCAGAATATCTTCCCTATGGTGAAGATGCCTAAGCTTGCTGAGGTTGATCTGAATAAGAGCCTGACAGATGAGGAGTATGACAAGCTGCTTGACAAATATCAGGAGAAGTTAGGCAGGCTTCACAATGAGCTGTACAGACGAAAGGTTCCTGTGATCATAGCTTATGAGGGCTATGATGCAGCAGGAAAGGGCGGAAATATAAAGAGAGTTGCTGCTGCACTGGACGCAAGAGGCTATGTAGTAAATCCTATTGCCAGCCCGGAGCCTCATGAGAAGGCGAGACATTATCTCTGGAGATTCTGGACAAGACTTCCGAAGACAGGACATGTGGCTATATTTGACAGAACCTGGTACGGCAGGGTCATGGTCGAGCGTATTGAGGGCTTCTGCAGTGAAAATGACTGGAGAAGAGCCTATAACGAGATAAATGAATTTGAGAAGGAACTGTACGACTGGGGTGCGGTGGTTGTGAAGTTCTGGGTGGATATTGATAAGGATACCCAGCTTGAGCGTTTTAATCTCAGGCAGAATACACCGGCAAAGCAGTGGAAGATCACAGATGAGGACTGGCGTAACAGGGAGAAGTGGGATCAGTACGAGCGTGCAGTGGATGAAATGTTTGAGAAGACCAGTACGGTATTTGCCCCTTGGCATATACTTGAGTCAAATGATAAGAAATATGCAAGGATAAAGGCATTAAATATAATAATTGATGCCGTAGAAAAAAGACTGGAAAAATAATGTGAGGTAAGTGATTTGGAGAAAAAACTGGCTTACAACAAGAAGATATTAAAGGGTGTCATGGAGAATGGCGGCCCTGTGGGAAGAGATCTGGATAATGAAAAATATCTGGCAGATGATGAGGAGAATAAAAAATCCATGGAAAACCATGGATTGATTCCTCATCGTGGAAGATACAATGAGCCTCATGCCTATAATAAAGATATATATCATATTAGGGAGAAGGCTGCCGAACATATGAGAAAAATTAAGGCTGACGAGAGGAGAGGGGGCGGGGATAAATGATTATCCTATCTCTCCGTGCTTCTCGTAGCTTGTTATCTTCTTAATGGAGTTGTCTTCATTTACAAATACAACAGTTGGAAGATGGTCTGACGCCTCTTTTGGAGTCATCTGTGCATAGCACATTATGATTATATGATCACCTACAGCTACCTGTCTTGCTGCTGCACCATTTAAACATATCATTCCGGAGCCTGCTTCGCCTGCTATTGTGTATGTCTCAAAACGGTTGCCGTTTTCCACATCTACGATCTGGACTAGCTCATACTCCATGATCCCGGAAGCCTTAAGAAGCTCGAGATCAACAGTGATACTTCCTACATAGTTTAAATCGGCCTGCTTGACAACAGCTCGATGTATCTTGCTTTTTAACATTGTAATGTTCATGTGTACTGCCTCTTTCTGTATCTGTATATTCGAAATAACTTTGGACTAAACACTAACAATATATCATAAAAATCTTATATTGCAACTTTTTTATGTCATTAACTTGAATAAATATGATTCATATGTAAGAATAGTGACTAACATGGGAGTCAGGTAGGGTGAGTATTTGGGAAGCAAGAATAATACAGCAATTTTTATTGACAAGTTAAAAGGTGTAATGTTTAATGACCGCCATATGAAATCCGGTGATATCCGTAGGATTGTTTTGAGACACAGAAAGCTTGAGGACTACAATCCGCCCAGAAATTTCGCCTATGATGTGGAGGTGAAACCGGTATATGACAAGGATGGCGTAAGCTTTTATATAAATAAAAGGGGAGTTGCCCCGGAGAGAGCCATAATGTTTATACATGGGGGCGGCTTCTGCATGGAGATAAATAAGAAGCAGTGGGAATTTGCAGCGAAACTTGCAGAGGGCACGGGATATGAGGTTGTGGTTCCTATATATCCGCTGACACCGGAACATTCGGGAATGGAATGTTTTGCTATGTTAAAGAATGCCTATGATAAGATGAATGGCAGAAAGCAGTACGAACAGGTCACCATCCTTGGAGAAGAGTGTGGTGGCGGAATGGCTTTGTCTCTGGCATTAATGCAGTGGAAGCACGGGGGCAGACGCCCGGATAAGCTGGTGCTTCTGTCGCCATTTGTGGATGCAGGCTACAAGGACAGGCGTCTTGAGAAAATGGTCATAGACGCAGATGCCAATTATCACGGATATTACTACACATATGGCATAAAGAGCTTTCTTAGGGAATACTGGATCGGAAACGATGTTATGGATCCTGATCTTTTGTGCCCCCTGGAAAGCGATTTTACCGATATATGTGATGAGATAGATATATTTTCCGTAGCGCAGGATATGCTTAACGGCTATTCCACGGCTTTGTATGAGAAGTTAAAGAATTATCAGACCGTTGTGCACTATTATGTGTTTAACAATATTGTTCATGACTATGTTGAACACCAGGAGATTCCAGAGTGCAGGATGATAACCAAGAAGCTTATAAACTGTATAACCGAGAAGAACCAGAGCATACCTTATGATGTGAAACAGTCGGTATGGGTGAGGGCACTGCTGTCAGAGAGGTATTCCAAGATATATAGTGATCAGACATCCGTAAGACTGGCAGATAAATTCCACGTGGAACACAAGGATTTCAATTCCGGGATGAGTCTGTATGACAAGGCAATGTGCTTTGGCCGCATACTGGCCATGGATGAGGAGGTAAGGTGCTTTATAAACAGGTATCCGGACGGGGTTATTGTAAATGTAGGTTCTGAGATGGATACCATGTTTGAGAGACTGGACAATACCAGGATAAAATGGTATAACGTGGACCTTCCGGAGAGGATTGCCATAAGACATAAATATCTGGGGACCCGTGACAGGGAATTTAACATTGATAAATCAATTCTTGATTTCTCATGGCTTGAACAGATCAAGTATAAAAAGGGACTTGGAATATTATTTGTATGTTCTGATGTAATGAAGCTCTTTGATGAGAAGAAATTAAAAAGGCTTCTGGCAGAGATATACAAAAGATATCAAGGGGCAGAAGTTGTATTTGACATTAAGAATTCCGTCGGCAAGAGAAAATGGAATGCAGAGCGTATCATAAAGAGCGAAAACAAGCCACGTATCAGGATCAGTATAGATAACTGCATAAGTAATCTGTATGACTGGAATCCGAGATACAAGATCATAAATGATATTCCATTGCTTGATGAGAAAATGGCAGAGCAGTTGTTCGGCAGAGATGTAACAAGGAAACTTCGACACAAGATAAAGAGAAAATACGATAAACTAATTCACCTTCGACTTGGAAGGGAACGATATATAGAAACAGATTAGGTGAGACAGATAATGGTAGAAGATGACAATATAAGAAATGACAATATACCAAAGCCGGCACAGGGAAGGCGTCCGGCAGGAACGGGCGGTGGTGAAACACCAAGGAGACGCCCGGCAGGAGCGACGAACGCAGACGGAACCCGGAGGAACGGTGAGGCACCAAGAAGACGCCCGGCAGGAGCAGGTGGCGGTGAGACACCAAGAAGACGCCCGGCAGGAGCAGGTGGCGGTGAGACACCAAGAAGACGCCCGGCAGGAGCAGGAATCGGTGAAGCGCCAAGAAAACGTCCGGCAGCGGCGGCAGAAAATGATGAGATATCAAGGAACGACACAGCGACAGGGGAAAGTAATGATACAAATGCGTACAGACGGTACCGGGAGGATTATCCGGAGAGAGCATATGGAAAACGTAAAAGAGGTTCGTTTTCCAAGGGGGCACTGGTACTGCTTATCGGAATAGCGGCAGGAGTGCTTATAGGAATAAATCTCAACCTGCTTCATTCAAAGCCTGACGCAATAGAGGCATTTGATCGTAAGCTTGATCTGGGAGTATCTGAGGTTACAAACCTGTCTTATGAAACCTACTGGAATTTTGTTTATTCCAGCTACATAGTACTTGGTGATGACAGGGAGACAGCCCAGCTCTACAAGATAAGTGACAAGGTTCCGAGACATAATCTGGACATGGAGAATTTTGTTACCGGAGATGACGGCTACCTTCATTACAGCAGTGAAGATATTTCTGATACAAAGGTGGGTATTGACGTATCCTCTTATCAGGGGGACATTGACTGGAAGGCGGTGGCTGATAGCAGGAATATAGATTTTGCCATGATCCGTGTGGGCTACAGAGGCTATGGTTCTGAGGGAAAGCTTGACACAGACTCCAGGTATGAGGATAATCTCAAGGGCGCCCAGGAAAATAAGGTGCCTATGGGTGTGTATTTCTTCACGGAGGCGATAAATTATGACGAGGGCGTCGAGGAGGCAAATTATGTATTGTCTCTCATTGAGGATTACAATGTCACCTATCCTGTGGTCATTGATACAGAGTATGTAAATGACAGCAATGCCCGTGCAAATGATATATCTAATTCCGACAGGACTGATGCTATTGTGGGCTTCTGCGAAACCATAAAGGCGTCCGGGCATACACCGATGATATATGCCAGCAGAAACTGGTTTGTACAGAATATGGATATTGACAGACTTGGCGAGTACGAACTGTGGGTTGCCCAATATGCAAATGTTCCGTATTTCCCATATAAATTCACCGGATGGCAGTATACGTATGAGGGAAGTGTTCCCGGCATAGAAGCACCGGTAGATATAAATGTGTGGTTTGATTAGATGGCACATAAGTCAGATAATGTTTAGATGATGTATAATACTTAAAAAACTCCGGCAAAAGCCTTAATCCTTAATTGAAGGAATCTGGCTTCTGCCGGAGTTTTGTTTACCTTTCCATCTTCCAGAAAGCGGCTGAGTATGGAGGAAGCTTGCTTCCACCGCCGAAATCGTGTGGCTCGCCGGTTATGAGATCAACGGCTGTGCCGCAGCCTGCGTCAAAATGAGCCGTAAATTCATTTTCATCGGCATTGATCGCTACGAGAACCCGCTCGGAGTCGGTCTTTCTTTCGAATATACACTGTTTGTTGGTTAAAAGAACGGATCTGAAACCGCCGTAATTTAAGGCGTTGCTGTTCTTTTTTGCCTCGCCAAGCTTTGCGATGAAGTCACAAAGCTCATTCCATTCGGGCTTCTCGAAGCATGCACGGAGAGCAGGATCACCCTGGCTCTTTTCTGCCTTTGCACCCCACTCACTACCGTAGTACACACAAGGTATTCCCGGCATACCATATGCCATGGCGTATACCAGAGGAAGGTGTTTTTCATTTGTAAGAATACTTGCGATTCTTGTAACATCATGATTATCCACAAATGACAGAAGGTGTTTGCCTCTGTTCTCTGTCCAGTCCTCAGGGCCAAACTGTCTGAGGAGGGTGTGGACGATCTCGAACATATTCATTGAATTAAAGCTTGAATATATGCCCTTGTAGCACTTGTAGTTGGTACAGCTGTGGAGCATGCCATCATTTACAAACTGGTTATAATCCCCGTGGAGAAGCTCGCCCAGAAGGAAGAAATCGGCTTTGAGTCCGTCACAGTGACTCCTAAGTCTCCTTAAGAAGTCGTGGTCAAGACAGTATGCAACGTCAAGTCTCAGACCGTCAATGTCAAATTCGTCTATCCAGCCCTTTACACAATCCATAATGTGATCGGCTACGGCAGGATTTCTCAGGTTGAGCTTTACAAGGTCGTAGTTGCCCTCCCAGCCCTCGTACCAGAGACCGTCATTGTAATTGGAATTGCCGTCAAAGCTTATATGGAACCAATCCTTGTATGGAGAGTCCCATCTCTTCTCCAGAACATCCTGGAATGCCCAGAAGCCGCGGCCTACATGATTGAACACGCCGTCGATGATAACCTTTATGCCAGCCTTGTGGCAGTTCTCAACTACCTGGCGGAAGTCGTCATTTGTACCGAGACGACAGTCAATCTTTGTATAGTCTCTTGTGTTGTAGCCGTGAGTATCTGATTCAAATACAGGGGAGAAATATATTGCATTCATTCCCAGCTTTTTAATATGGGGAATCCATTCGTTGACTTTAAGGATCCTGTGCTCAAGTATGCCATCATTTTCAAATGGCGCACCACAGAAGCCTAAAGGATAGATTTGATAAAAAGTACTTTCATATGCCCACATGTCAGTAATCTCCTTTACTTATATACTTTTTAACAATTATAGCATATAATGCAGGCAGGGTCTACGGACTGGGTGTATTTGCAGTTTAGACTGATACATATGAGGTGTACAGATCTACCCGGAGTATCCTGGTGTGCTATATCAATGGGTACGGATAGTAAAGACAAGTACATTAAATATAAATGTATAGAAGGATTTATAAGCAATGGATAAGAAGATCAGAAGAAGATATATATTTAGAGGGGACGTGCAGGGCGTAGGCTTCAGGTACAGGGCTGTCCATGGCGCACAGATGTTAGGGCTTACAGGCTGGGTGTGTAATATGTACGATGGAAGCGTGCTGATGCAGGTTCAGGGAGATCCTGACAGTATGGATGAACTGGTGAAGCGGATAAACATGGGTACATATATTAATATAAACGATATTGAGATAAAGGAGCTGCCCATTGAGGAGGATGAGCGGGGGTTCCATGTAAGGCGGGAATGTTAAATAAAAATCAGATAAAAATGTTAAATAAAAAACTGTTGACACATACATTGAAAATGTGATATAGTTATGCCCGATGAACTGCCGAAGACAGTAGGTGCAGAAATGCATAAGTTGGAAACGCCTACCGAGGAAAGATATCGTTAATGCAGATTTAACTATATGCTCTCTGTCTTTTGGACAGGGAGCTTTCTTTATATGTGCAGTCATTAGTAAAATAAGGAGGCGCATTATGGCAAAGGTAGAGATTAAGAAGCCTGTAGTAGAAGAGATCAAGGCAAACTTAGAAGGTGCTGCAACAGCAGTTGTTGTAGATTACCGTGGACTTACAGTTGAGCAGGATACTGCACTTCGTAAGGCACTCAGAGAAGCTGGTGTTGTATACAAGGTATACAAGAACACAATGGTCAACTTCGCTATCGAGGGAACAGAATTCGAGGGATTAAAGCCAACACTTGAAGGACCTACAGGACTTGCTATTTGTAAGGATGACGCTACAGCAGCAGCGAGAATCCTTGCTGATTTCGCTAAGAACGCTCCTGCTCTTGAGTTAAAGGGCGGTGTTGTTGAAGGTGTGTTCTATGATGCAGCAGGTATCAATGAGATCGCAAAGATCCCATCAAGAACAGAACTTCTTTCAAAGTTCCTTGGAAGCATCCAGTCACCAATTACAAACTTTGCAAGAGTTATCAAGCAGATTGCAGAGCAGAAGGAAGCTTAGGATTTATAATCAGAATTTATTATTTCTGTATATTAATGCAGAAGAACGAACAAAAAATATTTAATTAATGGAGGAAATTAAAATGACAACTCAGGAAATTATTGAAGTAATCAAAGGTTTATCAGTTTTAGAGTTAAATGATCTTGTTAAGGCATGTGAAGAGGAATTCGGCGTATCAGCAGCAGCTGGTGTTGTAGTTGCAGCAGGTGGAGCAGCTCCAGCAGCAGAGGAGAAGGATTCATTTGACGTTGAGCTTACAGAGGGCTCAGGCGTTCCTGTAATCAAGGCTGTTCGTGAGATCACAGGTGCTGGTCTTAAGGAAGCTAAGGATATGGTAACAGGAGCTCCTACAGTAATTAAGGAAGGCGCTTCTAAGGAAGAGGCTGAGGAGATCAAGAAGAAGCTTGAGGAAGTTGGAGCTAAGGTTACATTAAAGTAATTTTAACAGATTTATAAATCTGAATATTTTTTCGGTTTGGCCGACCTCTGAGTCGGTCAGACCGTTTTTTCATCTATATGAATTAACAGATTGCTGATAAATGGTGATCAATAAAGGCGGATAAAATCCTAATTTCTAAAATCTTAAAAATCTAAAGAACAAATTTAAAAAAATCCAATTAAGTGTTGACAATTTAATAGATGCATGGTAGCATGATATAATGTCACTATTGTGGGTTGGTTTGCTCACGCATAGGACGCGGCTTTATTTTAGTTATGCGCAGATAATTTGGCCAAATTAAAGCTTGAAAAATAAATTCCAAGGGGTGAATGTGTCAGATGGAAAAGAACAGAATTAATCCTGTCGAATCCGGTAATGGAATCAGAATGAGCTACGCTAAGCAGAAAGATGTTCTCGAGATGCCTAACTTTATTGAGGTGCAGAAGAACTCTTACAAGTGGTTCCTTGAAGATGGCCTTAAAGAGGTATTTAGAGATATTTCTCCAATTACTGATTATACAGGTCAGCTTAGTCTGGAATTTGTAGATTTCCAGTTGTGTGAAGATGATGTTAAGTACAGTATCGAGGAATGTAAGGAAAGAGATGCAACTTATGCAGCACCTATGAAGGTTAAGGTTCGTCTCAGAACAAACGATGCAAAGGATATGCCTGAGCATGAAATATTCATGGGCGATCTTCCTATTATGACAGAAACTGGTACTTTTGTAATTAATGGTGCAGAACGTGTAATTGTAAGCCAGTTAGTACGTTCACCTGGTATATATTATGATATTACACATGATAAAATCGGTAAGAAATTATATTCATGTACAGTAATACCAAACAGAGGTGCATGGTTAGAGTATGAGACAGACTCTAATGATGTTTTCTCAGTGCGTGTAGACAGAACAAGAAAGGTACCTATCACAGTACTTATTCGTTCATTAGGAATCGGTACAAATGCCGAGATCATAGATTTGTTTGGCGAGGAGCCTAAGATTCTTGCAAGTATAGAAAAGGATCCATCTGATAACTATCAGGATGGTCTTCTTGAGTTATATAAGAAGATCAGACCGGGCGAGCCACTTGCAGTAGAAAGTGCAGAGAGCCTTATCAATGCAATGTTCTTTGATCCTAGAAGGTATGACCTTGCTAAGGTTGGACGTTACAAGTTTAATAAGAAACTTTCATTTAAGAGCAGACTTGCAGGACAGGTGCTTGCAGAGGACGCTATCGATCCTTCCACAGGTGAGATTATCGCTCCGGCAGGTGAGACTCTTACAAAGGAAGTTGCGGAGGAGATCCAGGATGCTGCTGTTCCATATGTTATGGTGCAGACAGAGGAGAGAAATGTTAAGGTTCTTTCAAATATGGCGGTAGACGCGTCAAAGTATGTTGGATTTGATCCTAAGGAAATTGGAATTTCAGAGGATGTATATTATCCTGAGCTTGTAAAACTTCTTGAGGAGTATGATGACGAAGAAGAACTCAAGAAGGCAATGGAGAGAGATATTAACAATCTTGTTCCAAAGCATATTACAAAAGAAGACATTATTGCTTCTATAAACTATAACATTCACCTTGAATATGGTATCGGAACAAAGGATGATATCGATCACCTTGGAAACAGACGTATAAGAGCTGTTGGAGAGCTTCTCCAGAACCAGTACAGAATCGGTCTTTCAAGACTTGAGAGAGTGGTAAGAGAGAGAATGACAACTCAGGATATTGAGTCAATAACTCCACAGTCACTTATAAATATCAAGCCTGTAACAGCAGCTATCAAGGAGTTCTTTGGCAGTTCACAGCTGTCACAGTTCATGGATCAGAACAACCCGCTGTCAGAGCTTACACATAAGAGAAGACTTTCAGCCCTTGGTCCTGGCGGTCTTTCACGAGACAGAGCCGGATTCGAGGTTCGAGATGTTCACTATACACATTATGGTAGAATGTGTCCTATTGAGACACCTGAAGGTCCTAACATCGGACTTATTAACTCTCTTGCTACATATGCAAGGATTAATGAGTATGGTTTCGTAGAAGCTCCATACAGAAAGCTTGACAAGACAGATCCTTCAAATCCTGTCGTTACTGATGAGGTTATCTACCTTACAGCAGACGAGGAGGATAATTACAGAGTAGTACAGGCTAACGAACAGATAGACGAGGACGGACACTTTGTTAAAAACACAGTATCCGGTCGTTTCAGAGAGGATACAACTGAGTTCCCTAAGTCAAAGGTTGATCTTATGGATGTATCACCTAAGATGGTATTCTCAGTTGCTACATCAATGATCCCATTCCTTCAGAACGATGATGCTAACCGTGCCCTCATGGGTTCTAACATGCAGCGTCAGGCGGTTCCTCTTATGCTTACAGAGTCAGCAGTTGTAGGAACAGGAATGGAAGCAAAGGCTGCCGTAGACTCAGGTGTCTGTGTAGTGGCTAAGAGAGATGGTGTGGTTGAGTATTCAACAAGCACAGAGATATGTATTAAGGCAGACGATGGAAATAAGGATGTATACCATATAATCAAGTTCGCAAGAAGTAACCAGGGTAACTGTATGAACCAGAGACCTATCGTATTCAAGGGTGATCGTGTTAAGGCAGGTCAGGTTATTGCTGATGGACCTTCAACATCCGGTGGTGAGATCGCACTTGGTAAGAACCCACTTATCGGTTTCATGACATGGGAAGGATACAACTACGAGGATGCGGTTCTTCTCAGTGAGAGACTTGTAAGAGATGATGTATATACATCTATTCACATTGAAGAGTATGAGTGCGAAGCGAGAGACACGAAGCTTGGACAGGAAGAGATCACAAGAGATCTTGCAGGACTTTCCAATGATGCACTTAAGGATCTTGATGAGAATGGTATCATCAGAATAGGTGCTGAGGTTCGTGCCGGAGATATCCTTGTAGGTAAGGTTACTCCTAAGGGAGAGACAGAGCTTACAGCAGAGGAGAGACTTCTTCGTGCAATCTTCGGTGAAAAGGCAAGAGAAGTAAGAGATACATCACTTAAGGTTCCACACGGAGCTTTCGGTGTTGTTATGGATACAAAGATATTTACCAGGGAGAACGGAGACGAGCTTCCACCTGGAGTAAATAAGTCAGTACGAGTTTATATAGCACAGAAGAGAAAGATCCAGGTCGGAGATAAGATGGCCGGCCGACATGGTAACAAGGGTGTAATTTCCCGTGTGCTTCCTGTAGAAGATATGCCATTCCTTCCAAATGGACGTCCTCTTGATATCGTGCTTAACCCACTGGGCGTTCCTTCCCGAATGAACATCGGACAGGTTCTTGAGATCCATCTTGGACTTGCTTCTCAGGTTCTCGGATTTAAGGTATCAACTCCTGTATTTAACGGTGCAGATGAGTACGATATTATGGACACTCTTGAGATGGCAAATGATTATGCAAATTCAGAATGGGATGAGTTCCATGACAAGTATGTGGATAAGATCTCAGATGAGGTTATGAATTACCTCTGGGAGAACAGAGACCACAGAGAAGAGTGGAAGGGCGTTCCAATAGACAGAACCGGTAAGGTACAGCTTAGAGATGGTAGAACAGGTGAGGAATTTGACAGTCCTGTAACTATTGGTTACATGCATTACCTGAAGCTCCACCATCTGGTTGATGATAAGATCCATGCCCGTTCAACAGGTCCATACTCACTGGTAACACAGCAGCCACTTGGTGGTAAGGCTCAGTTCGGTGGACAGAGATTTGGTGAGATGGAGGTTTGGGCTCTTGAGGCGTATGGTGCTTCATACACACTTCAGGAGATCCTTACAGTTAAGTCTGACGATGTTATCGGACGTGTTAAGACCTACGAGGCTATCATCAAGGGTGAGAATATCCCTACACCTGGTATACCGGAGTCATTCAAGGTACTTCTTAAGGAGTTCCAGTCACTCGGTCTTGATGTAAGAGTGGTTAAGGAAGATATGACAGAGGTTGATCTCGGTGAGACAATAGAGAGCTATGATGAGAATGTTAAGAGAATGATCGATGTAGAGCGTTCTGACGTAGACGGTTCAGAGTTCGAGCAGGCAGGCTTCTCAGGAACAGATGAGAATGATGAACTTACATCTCTCACAGAAGATGAGTACACAGATGACAGCTACACAGATGAAACATTTGAAGATAGCTATGATGATGATAATTTTTAAAGAAGGGAGATCGTAAAAATGCCAGAGAATAATTATGATGCTGCTGAACAGGAACAGGCATTAAGCTTTGATGCAATTAGAATTGGACTTGCATCTCCTGACAAGATTAGAGAGTGGTCTCATGGTGAGGTAAAGAAGCCGGAGACTATTAACTACAGAACACTTAAGCCGGAGAAAGACGGTTTGTTCTGCGAGAGAATATTTGGACCAAGCAAGGACTGGGAATGTCATTGCGGTAAGTACAAGAAGATCAGATATAAAGGTATCATCTGTGACAGATGTGGCGTTGAGGTTACAAAGTCTAACGTGCGTAGAGAGCGTATGGGACATATTGAGCTTGCAGCCCCTGTATCACATATTTGGTATTTCAAGGGAATCCCTAGCAGAATGGGTCTTATTCTTGATATATCACCAAGGGTACTTGAGAAGGTCCTGTACTTCGCTTCATATATAGTACTTGATCCTGGAAATACAAACCTTATGTACAAGCAGGTCTTAACTGAGCAGGAGTTCAGAAAGGCTGAGGAAGACTTCGGATATTCGGCATTCCGTGCAGGCATGGGTGCAGAATCTGTTAAGGAACTTCTCCAGAATGTAGACCTTGATAAGGAAAGCGAAGAGTTAAAGGCTGAGCTTGCTAACTCAAGCGGACAGAAGAGAGCAAGGATCATTAAGAGACTTGAGGCTGTAGAAGCCTTCAGAAATTCAGAGAACAGACCTGAATGGATGATAATGGATGTTATTCCTGTAATACCACCTGATATCAGACCTATGGTACAGCTTGATGGTGGAAGATTTGCTACATCAGATCTTAATGACCTCTACAGAAGAATTATAAACAGAAATAACAGACTTAAGAGATTACTTGAGCTTGGAGCACCTGACATCATCGTAAGAAATGAGAAGAGAATGCTTCAGGAAGCAGTAGACGCTCTTATAGATAACGGCAGAAGAGGCCGTGCAGTAACAGGTCCTGGTAACAGAGCTCTGAAGTCACTTTCAGATATGTTAAAGGGTAAGCAGGGACGTTTCCGTCAGAACCTTCTCGGTAAGCGAGTTGACTACTCAGGACGTTCGGTTATCGTCGTAGGACCGGAACTTAAGATCTATCAGTGCGGACTTCCTAAGGAGATGGCTATTGAGCTGTTCAAGCCATTTGTTATGAAGGAACTCACAGCCAGCGGTATTGCAAATAATATCAAAGCAGCAAAGAAGATGGTGGAGAAGCTTGAACCGGAAGTTTGGGATGTGCTTGAGGATGTTATCAAAGAGCATCCGGTTATGTTGAACCGTGCTCCTACACTCCACAGACTTGGTATACAGGCATTCGAGCCAATACTTGTAGAGGGTAAGGCTATTAAGCTTCATCCACTTGTATGTACAGCTTTCAATGCGGACTTCGATGGAGACCAGATGGCTGTCCACCTTCCGCTTACAGTTGAGGCACAGGCCGAGTGCAGATTCCTTCTGCTTTCACCTAACAACCTTCTTAAGCCTTCAGACGGTGCACCTGTAGCAGTTCCTTCACAGGATATGGTACTTGGTATGTACTATCTTACAATGGAGAAGGATGGCGAGATCGGAGAAGGTAAGTACTTTAAGTCAAAGAATGAAGCTATCCTTGCGTATGAGAACAAGGAGATCACACTTCACTCAAAGATACATGTAAGAAGAAGTGTTACAAGAGATAACGGAGAAGTTATAACAGGTGTTATTGATACAACACTTGGACGTCTTCTCTTCAATGAGATCATTCCACAGGATCTTGGCTATGTAGACAGAGAGAATCCTGAAAATGCATTAAAGCTTGAGATTGATTTCCATGTTGGTAAGAAGCAGCTTAAGCCAATACTTGATAAGTGTATCAACATACATGGTGCTACAAAGACCGCAGAGGTTCTTGACCATGTAAAGGCTATAGGTTACAAGTACTCAACAGTTGGAGCTATATCAGTTTCAATTTCAGATATGAAGGTGCCTGAGTCAAAGAAGCAGATTCTTTCAGACGCTCAGGACAAGGTTGATGGAATCACAAAGAAGTACAGAAGGGGTCTTCTTACTGATGAAGAGAGATATCTGTCAGTAGTAAGTGTCTGGGAAGCAGCAGATAAGGAGCTTACAAAGGCACTTCTTGGCGGCCTTGACAAGTACAACAATATATTCATGATGGCTGATTCCGGTGCCCGTGGTTCTAACCAGCAGATCAAGCAGCTTGCAGGTATGCGAGGACTTATGGCAGATACAACAGGACGTACTATCGAGCTTCCTATCAAGTCTAATTTCCGTGAAGGTCTTGACGTTCTGGAGTACTTTATTTCAGCTCATGGTGCTCGTAAGGGTCTGTCAGATACAGCTCTTCGTACAGCCGATTCAGGATACCTTACAAGAAGACTTGTAGATGTATCACAGGATCTTATAATCAGAGAGCCTGATTGTTGTGCAGGAAAAGATTTCATTCCTGGCATGGAAGTAGAAGCTTTCATGGAAGGAAAGGAAGTTATAGAGGACTTCAAGGAAAGAATCACAGGAAGATACCTTGCCGAGCCGGTTTATGACGCAGAGGGTAATCTCCTTGTTAAGCATAATCACATGGTATATCCAAAGAGAGCTGAGCTTATTCTCAAGAAGGGTGTTGACAGGAATGGAGTTCCATTCCTTGACCCGGAGACAGGATCGGCAAGACGTGATGCAAAGCTTAAGATCAGAACTATCCTTACATGTAAATCACACATCGGTGTATGTGCTAAGTGTTATGGCGCCAACATGGCAACAGGTCAGCCTGTTCAGGTTGGTGAGGCTGCAGGTATCATTGCTGCCCAGTCAATCGGTGAGCCTGGTACACAGCTTACAATGAGAACCTTCCATACTGGTGGTGTTGCCGGTGATGATATTACACAGGGTCTTCCTAGAGTAGAGGAGTTATTCGAGGCAAGAAAGCCAAAGGGACTTGCAATCATCGCAGAGTTCGGCGGTAAGGTTCAGCTTCGTGATAATAAGAAGAAGAGAGAAGTAGTTATCACAAATGACGAAACAGGCGAGTCAAAGGCATACCTTATACCTTATGGTTCACGTATCAAGGTTATGGATGATCAGGTTCTTGAAGCCGGTGATGAGCTTACAGAGGGTTCAGTAAATCCACATGATATCCTTAAGATCAAGGGTGTTCGTGCAGTTCAGGATTACATGCTCCGTGAGGTTCAGAGAGTTTACAGACTTCAGGGTGTTGATATCAACGATAAGCATATCGAGATCATAGTAAGACAGATGCTTAAGAAGATAAGGATAGAAGACAACGGAGATTCCAATTATCTTCCTGGCACACTTGTTGATATTCTTGATTTTGAGGATACAAATGAGAGACTTGTAGCAGAGGGCAAGACTCCTGCAGAAGGAAGCCAGGTAATGCTTGGTATTACAAAGGCGTCACTTGCAACAGATTCGTTCATGTCAGCAGCTTCATTCCAGGAGACAACTAAGGTTCTTACTGACGCTGCTATCAAGAGCAAGGTTGATCCGCTTATCGGTCTCAAGGAGAACGTTATCATTGGTAAGCTGATTCCGGCAGGTACAGGTATGAAGAGATATCGTTCAGTAAAGCTTGATACAGAGATGGATGAGATTAATTTCCAGGATGACGACGAGATCAACTTTGATGATCTTGGCGAGATCGAGGATGTGAATGAAGAGACTCAGACAGAGGAAGCGGTTGATGAGGTGGCAGAGGCAGACACTGAAGCCGAGACAGATGCGGAAGCCGAGACTGTTGATACAGGCGTTACTGAGTAAGTTTCATTTTAATAAAGACTTATATGTATGACGGGTTTTGTGTCGGATTATGAAGAAAATGCACAAATATTTGACTGCAATTTCTGAAGATTTTAGTCATAAGACTACTTGACATACCATAAACGCAAATATATAATAGTAGGGCATGCGTGGAAATCGCATGTTCTACTATTTTTTTAATTTATATACAGGAGGTGAAAACATGCCTACATTTAACCAGTTAGTTAGAAAAGGAAGACAGACAGTTGAGAAGAAGTCAACTGCACCAGCTCTTCAGAGAAGTTTCAACTCTCTCAAGAAGAAGCCTATCGAGACAAGCTCACCACAGAAGAGAGGAGTTTGTACAGCAGTTAAGACAGCTACTCCTAAGAAGCCTAACTCAGCTCTTAGAAAGATTGCCAGAGTTCGTTTATCAAACGGTATCGAAGTAACAAGTTATATTCCAGGTGAAGGACATAACCTTCAGGAGCATAGCGTAGTTCTTATCCGTGGTGGTAGAGTAAAGGACTTACCTGGTACAAGATACCATATCATCAGAGGTACTCTTGATACAGCAGGTGTAGCAAAGAGACGTCAGGCTCGTTCTAAGTATGGTGCTAAGCGTCCAAAAGATGCTAAGAAGTAATTCATACTGAGAGTTAGAATTTTCAAAAAATCAGTGTGCTGGTAAAGGTTTTGTTTTTACTATTTAATTATAGAAGAATTAAGCAATAAACAGCACGAAACGCATATTTGCAGACAGGTTAGTATTTCCGTGGCGTGTTACATGGAGAGAAGGATATCTGCCCGAAAAATATGTGAGTACCTAAGAATTAATAAATATTAAGGAGGGAAGAACCGTGCCACGTAAAGGACATATCGCAAAGAGAGACGTATTAGCGGATCCAATTTACAATAACAAGGTGGTTACAAAGCTTATCAACAACATCATGTTAGATGGTAAGAAGGGTGTAGCCCAGCAGATTGTTTACGGTGCATTTGACCGTATTGCAAATGAGACTGGTAAGGATGCTTTAGAGGTTTTCGACGAGGCTATGAACAATATCATGCCATTACTCGAGGTTAAGGCAAGACGTATCGGCGGTGCAACATATCAGGTACCTATCGATGTAAGACCAGACAGAAGACAGGCTCTCGGACTTCGTTGGTTAACAACTTACTCACGTGCCAGAAGTGAGAAGACAATGGAAGAGAGGCTTGCTAAGGAGATTATGGATGCTGCAAACAACACAGGTGCATCTGTAAAGAGAAAAGAAGATATGCACAAGATGGCAGAGGCAAACAAGGCGTTTGCTCACTACAGATTCTAATCTGGGCTATCTGCAGAATAATAAAAGGAGGACAATCCGTTGGCTGGAAGAGAATATCCATTGGACAGAACAAGAAACATTGGTATTATGGCTCATATCGATGCTGGTAAGACTACTCTTACAGAGAGAATTCTTTACTATACCGGTGTTAACTATAAAATTGGTGATACTCATGATGGTACAGCAACTATGGACTGGATGGAGCAGGAGCAGGAGAGAGGTATCACAATCACTTCCGCTGCTACAACATGTCACTGGACATTAGAGGATCATCACAAACCAAAGGCTGGAGCTTTAGAGCACAGAATCAACATCATTGATACTCCGGGACACGTTGACTTCACTGTTGAGGTTGAGCGTTCACTCCGTGTACTTGATGGTGCTGTTGGTGTATTCGATGCTAAGGCTGGTGTAGAGCCACAGTCAGAGAATGTATGGCGTCAGGCTGACACATATAATGTTCCACGTATGGCATTCATCAACAAGATGGATAAAATGGGTGCTGATTTCTTCTATTCAGTACAGACAATTATCGATCGTCTTGGAAAGAATGCAATTCCAGTACAGATTCCTATCGGAAAAGAGTCAGACTTCATCGGTCTTATCGACTTATTTGAGATGGAAGCTTACTATTACAAAGATGACAAGGGCGAAGACATCGAGATTACAACAATCCCTGATGACTTAAAGGCTGATGCCGATAAGTGGCATGAGAACCTTGTTGAGAAGATCTGTGAGTTAGATGATGATTTAATGATGCAGTATCTTGAGGGTGAAGAGCCTTCAATAGAGGATATGAAGAAAGTTCTTCGTAGAGCTACTATTGCTTGTGAGGCAGTTCCGGTATTCCTTGGTTCAGCTTACAAGAATAAGGGTGTTCAGAAGATGCTTGATGGTGTAATAGAGTACATGCCAGCTCCTACAGATATTCCTGATATCACAGGAGTTGATCCTGAGGGAAATGCTGTTGTTCGTCATTCATCAGATGAGGAGCCATTCTCAGCGTTAGCATTCAAGATCATGACAGACCCATTCGTTGGTAAGTTAGCATTCTTCAGAGTTTACTCAGGTACATTGAATTCAGGTTCATATGTACTCAACGCTACAAAGGATAAGAAAGAGCGTGTAGGACGTATCGTACAGATGCATGCGAATGCTCGTAAGGAAATTGATAAGGTTTACGCCGGTGATATCGCTGCTGCTGTAGGTTTCAAGCTTACAACAACAGGTGATACAATCTGTGATGAGCAGCATCCGGTAATCCTCGAGTCAATGGAATTCCCAGAGCCAGTTATCGAGCTTGCTATCGAGCCTAAGACAAAGAATGATCAGGGTAAGATGGGCGAGGCTCTTGCAAAGCTTGCTGAGGAGGATCCTACATTCAGAGCACATACAGATAAAGAAACAGGACAGACAATCATCGCTGGTATGGGTGAGCTTCACCTTGAGGTTATTGTTGACCGTCTTCTTCGTGAGTTCAAGGTTGAGGCTAACGTAGGTGCACCTCAGGTTGCTTACAAAGAGACATTTACCAAGGCAGTTGACGTTGATAGCAAGTATGCTAAGCAGTCAGGTGGTCGTGGTCAGTATGGTCACTGTAAGGTTAAGTTCGAGCCTATGGATCCAAATGGTGAGGAGACATTCAAGTTCGAGTCAACAGTTGTTGGTGGTGCTATTCCTAAGGAATATATCCCAGCAGTTGGTGAAGGTATCGAGGAGGCTGCTAAGGCAGGTATCCTTGGTGGATATCCGGTACTTGGTGTACATGCAAATGTATACGATGGTTCATACCATGAAGTCGATTCATCAGAAATGGCATTCCACATTGCAGGTTCTATGGCATTCAAGGATGCTATGGCTAAGGCAAACCCAGTTCTTCTTGAGCCTATCATGAAGGTTGAAGTTACAATGCCTGAGGAGTACTTAGGTGATGTAATCGGAAGCTTAAATGCTAAGAGAGGACAGATCGATGGTATGGATGATATCGGCGGTGGTAAGATCGTCAGAGCATTCGTTCCACTTGCAGAGATGTTCGGTTACTCAACAGAGCTTCGTTCATCAACACAGGGTCGTGGTAACTATTCAATGTTCTTCGAGAGATACGCACAGTGTCCAAAGAGCGTTCAGGAGAAGGTTATCGCAGCTAAGGCTGGTAAGTAATCAGATGCAGCAAAAATGCCGTGAACAGATGACCGTGAGGTCATTTGCGATGGTGATAATATAAAAAAGTATAAATTATGCCTGGAATTTGTCTGAAAAATGGCAAATGTCGGTATAATTATCCCTATAACAACTAAAAAGTAGTTGAAAATATATTATATTTTTAATATAATAATTTTTAGCCAGGTCACCCAAGCGCAGGGTTTTGGGGACATAATTATAAGGAGGATTTTAAATCATGGCAAAGGAAAAGTTTAATAGAAGTAAGCCACATTGTAACATTGGTACAATCGGACACGTTGACCACGGTAAAACAACTTTAACAGCAGCTATCACAAAGGTTCTTTCAGAGAGAGTAGCTGGTAACGCAGCTGTTGATTTCGCAAACATTGATAAGGCTCCAGAAGAGAGAGAAAGAGGTATCACTATCTCTACAGCTCACGTTGAGTACGAGACAGAGAAGAGACATTACGCACACGTTGACTGTCCAGGACATGCTGACTACGTTAAGAACATGATCACTGGTGCAGCCCAGATGGATGGTGCTATCCTCGTTGTTGCAGCTACAGATGGTGTTATGGCTCAGACAAAGGAGCATATCCTTCTTTCACGTCAGGTTGGTGTTCCTTACATCGTTGTATTCATGAACAAGTGTGATATGGTTGATGATGAAGAACTTCTTGAGTTAGTTGAGATGGAGATCACAGAGCAGCTTGAAGAGTACGGATTCACAGATTGCCCAATCGTTAAGGGTTCAGCTCTTAAGGCTCTTGAAGATCCAATGGGACCTTGGGGAGACAAGATCATGGAGCTTATGGACACAGTTGATTCATACATTCCAGATCCACAGAGAGCTACAGATAAGCCATTCGTTATGCCTGTAGAGGATGTATTTACAATCACAGGTCGTGGTACAGTTGCTACTGGTAGAGTAGAGGCTGGTACACTTCACCTCAATGAGGAAGTTGAAATCGTTGGTATTAAGCCAGAGATCCAGAAGACAACAGTTACTGGTATCGAGATGTTCAGAAAGCTTCTTGATGAGGCTCAGGCTGGTGATAACATCGGTGCTCTTCTTCGTGGTATCAAGAGAGAGGACATCGTAAGAGGTCAGGTTCTTTGTAAGCCAGGTTCAATCACATGCCATACAAAGTTCACAGCTCAGGTTTACGTTCTTACAAAGGACGAGGGTGGTCGTCATACACCATTCTTCAACAACTACCGTCCACAGTTCTACTTCAGAACAACTGACGTAACAGGTGTTTGTAACCTTCCAGCTGGCACAGAGATGTGCATGCCTGGTGATAACGTAGAGATGACAATCGAGCTCATCCACCCAATCGCTATGAGCCAGGGTCTTACATTCGCTATCCGTGAGGGTGGTAGAACAGTAGGTTCAGGACGTGTTGCTTCTATCATCGAGTAATCGTGCGTTAGCAATGATAAGCATTAAATAAGTGTAAAATAGTCCAGAGCAAGCTTGCTTGCTTCTGGGCTTTTTTATCTGTTGGGAAATAGCTGATTGGGAAACATTACATTTTTCAGCAGCCTGATAAAAGTTCCCCGTTTCAATGATAGCCTGAAAATATTCAATCTGTCTAAATAGCATAGCGGAACTAATCAGGTGATAGGTAACATTTACTTCAGGATCAGTTAGGGGAATCCGTTTCCGTCCTTTCAGAGTCTGCTCTGATCCGGGTGCTTTACTGCTGGAAAAACATAATAATGTGGAAGTCCTGACCAATTCTTCAAACTCAAATTCATCTGTCTGTATCAGAAAGCGGGATGCTGGCATTTTGCTCTTTACCAGATTTGTCCAGAAACCGATTTCATCACGAAGAAGGCAGTTAAAACCGTTAAGCTGTGAAAGACTCAGCTGAGAATATTCTGCCAATTTGTGTTCTTTCGGGATACAGACATAGAGCTGCTACTTAAGATAAGTAGTAATTTTAAGTGGTATTATGATACAGTCCTGTTTATGGCAGGGCTGTATTTTTTATGGAAAGATGGAATGCGGATTTTGTCATCATATATTGTCTGAATTTGCGTTTTTCCCAATCAAAAACAAAGGAAACCCTCGTTCAATCAGAAAGCAATATCAGCAGGCGAGCCATTAACAATGAATAAAGCTACAGAATAAGGGAAGGACTGCCGGATGTGGTATTTCACAGTCTTCGTCATACGAGTATACTTGTCTGAGGAGTTTCATCAGCTGGCAGTCCAGAAGAAAGACTCATAATCTTCTTCATAAAATGTGCTCCCTTTCATTCATACAACGTAAAAGACTAACGAACATATTTAATGAAACATCGAAACCATCTTCTTTTTGTTGTTTACCTATAATAACGATTGGAGTAGTCGATTATAGACATTGCAATCAAAAAAATCTGAAAATATATTTATCAACATTACATAAAAGTGTGTAGATGCACATAAAATGGGAATACATATTGAAATTCACGTCGTTCTGCGATAGGATCTCATTACTAAAAAGTGTGCAGATGCACGGAAAGGGGGAGCGCAACGATGGAGATTAAAAGAGACGCTTACCTACAGCAGCTGACCCTGCGAAAAGATAATGGAATGATAAAGGTGATTACCGGCATTCGTAGATGTGGCAAATCCTTTTTGCTGTTTACCATCTTTAAGAGATACTTACTGGAGAACGGCGTTGATGTTGATCATATTATTGAGATTGCATTGGACGGTATTGAAAATGAGGAACTAAGAGATCCTAAGGTGTGTTTCAAGTACATCAAAGATGCCATGAAAGACGATGGCAAATACTATCTGCTTCTTGATGAAGTGCAGTTTATGTCACAATTTGAGGAAGTGCTGAACAGCCTGCTCCGCATGAGCAATATTGATGTGTATGTCATCGGAAGTAATTCCAAGTTCCTGTCCAGCGACATTGTGACCGAATTCCGTGGCAGAGGTGATGAGATTAGAATCTACCCTCTCTCCTTTGCAGAGTTTTATTCTGTCTATGACGGCGATTATGATGATGCATGGGATGACTACATGATCTACGGAGGATTGCCGCAGATCGTAAGTTTTCAGAGCGAACGACAGAAAGCGGACTATCTGAAGAACATCTTTGCAAATGTCTATCTGAAGGATGTTATTGAAAGAAATAAGATTCAGAACGTGGATGAGATTGGGATTCTGGTTGATGTGCTTGCATCTGCAATCGGCGCACCGACCAACCCTTCAAAGATTGCCAATACCTTTGCCAGTGAGCGCCGGATGACTTATGCTAATAAAACCATCTCCAAGCATATCGACTATTTGACAGATGCCTTTTTGATTTCCAAGGCAAGCCGATACGATATTAAGGGCAGAAAGTATATCGGTGCAAATCTGAAATACTACTTTACGGATCTGGGACTGAGAAATGCACGTCTGAATTTCAGACAGCAGGAGCCTACTCATATCATGGAGAACATTGTTTATAACGAGCTGTTGATCCGTGGCTACAATGTTGATGTGGGTGTCGTGGATATCTTCGATAAGGATAAAGAGGGCAAACGTGTTCGCAAGCAGTTGGAGGTTGACTTTGTGGTGAATCAAGGAAACCAGAGATACTATATCCAGGTTGCATATGACATGACTTCGGAAGAAAAACAGACGCAGGAGTTCAATTCTCTGCGTAATATCCCGGACTCTTTCAAGAAGATCGTCATTGTAAATGGCAGCAAAAAGCCTTGGAGAAATGATGAAGGTTTTGTCATCATGGGAATGAAGTATTTCTTGCTGAATGCGAATAGTCTGGAATTTTAAGTCGATTTGAGTTGTTGCTGTGGTGTTGTTCCGAAAGAAGAAATTGCTGAATTTGAAGAGCTTATGCGCAAAACCATAGCTGACATTGTATCAGAAGCCAGTAGCGTTGCCTGTTGGGTGTATGTGCAGAAATATGTGAAGCACAAAACCCTAAACGAAATGCTGCAAGAATTGCCAGACGTAAGTCAATTCATCCTAGCTATGGATACCTGGTTTGAAAAACTGATGGAGAAATAATCTGGGAAAATAGTTTAAAGTTTACATGTTATGATCATGTATGAAGTTGGAACAAAATAAAAGAATTGTGCTATACTATTGTTCAAGAAAAAACTCATTGACATATTTCAATCTATTTAGGAGAATAACAGCATGATATTAAAGTTATTGAAATAAAAGATTATATAAAAAATCCAAAATCGAATGGTTATCGAAGCTATCATATGATT
>ENA-USTZ01000044-USTZ01000044.1-human-gut-metagenome-genome-assembly--contig:-NODE-44-length-61339-cov-5.442607_pt1 | contig 61339 bp, 46 predicted proteins | sample MGYA00250049_ERZ773375 | MGnify/ENA primary metagenome ERZ773375 (study PRJEB29103, sample SAMN06111956) | human gut metagenome | biome: human gut; feature: ankylosing spondylitis patient; material...
CAGAGCAGCTGATTTGTAATCAGCAGGTTATCGGTTCGAGTCCGATCATCGGCTTACAGAGGGGCTCTTAGGATTAATTCTTAAGAGTTCTTTTTAATTGTAAGATAGTGTGGGAATCAAGCTATAGGATAAAACGTGTTGAAATAAAGATGTTGAAATAAAGATGTTGAAATAAAGGCGTTGAAATAAAGGCGTTGAAATAAAGCTTTCTATATGCAAGGCATTGATATAAAGGTTTCGGTATGCAATGGCAACCATATTTTTTAAAGGAAAATTCAAAATGGTCGATGTTTAATATTTAAAATAAGACAGTGATAATAATTCGTCGAAATCTCCCTGAAATCGGTATAATATTAGGGTTGATTTTTTGACAGGATGATTATAATATCATATGTGTTATAAATGGAAAGAGGAATACATCATTACAAAGAAAGGCACGCCATCACTTTGTGAGGCATGCCAATAAACGTGAGGTGATTTGATGAATAATATTTTGCAGGAAATGACAAGTAAATCTCTTAGTGAGGCTATGCTGGATTTCGCAGAGAAGATGCCTGTGCAATACAGATCCGGGTACTTTGAAGCTATGGTGGACAAGTGGGGCTATGATGAGGTTATAGGAGGGCTTGCGGAGAAATACTGGTTTAATGTAGATGAGATCACCAGGGTTATGAAAGATGTAGACAGATATAACAAGCCTTTGTATAGTCACAAAACACCTAAAACAATAGTTACATATTACAGGAATATTACGAATGGTGGTGCCCAGCGGGTTGTAACAATGCTGTGCAATATCTGGTCGTCAATGACAGATGAACAGGGAAATAAAAAGTACAATGTAATACTGGTTACGGACAATGGACCGGAAGAGGATGAATATGAGTTAAATGCCGATGTGAAGAGAGAATACATTCCTTCATATAAGGTAGAAAAACGAGAATATCTTAAGCGAATGAAGGCGATAAATGATATCCTCGATAGAAATAATGTCGATGTATTTATATCCAATATGTTCACACAGCATTGTACATGGTGGGATATGCTGACTGTAAAGAGCCATCCTTCAAGACCGGCATTTGTGCTTCATGTTCATAACTTTACATGTCTGCCCTATGGGCTTCAGGGTTGTGAGGCAGACTCGCTTCAATATATATATGGTTTGTGTGATGGCATAGTTACCTTGTCACTAACAGATGAAATTTACACTCGGGTATATAACAAAAAAACAAAGTTTATAAATAATCCACTTACATTTAATGTGAGTGATATAAAAGTTAGTTGTTATTCACCAAATAAAATAGTATGGGTGGCAAGAATTGATGATATAAAAAGACCTCTTGATCTGATTCCGGTTATGAAGCTTGTGACAGAGGAGATGCCTTATGTAAAACTTACTGTAGTAGGAAAAGGAAAAAGTGAGTTGGAGGCAGAATTAAGAAAACTTATAAAGGAAAATCATCTGGAGAAAAACATGGAGTGTGTAGGCTTTACCATGGATGTGGGAAGATATTACTCAGACGCATCTCTGTTCATTAGTACATCATTTAGTGAGGGATATCCAATGACATTTTATGAGGCACAGGCATATGGATTGCCTGTGGTGTGCTATGATATGCCGTGGCTTGAGGTAGAGGAAGCAGGAGAAGGTATAGTTAGCGTTCCTCAGCAGGATTATGTCTTTATGGCACGTACTATTGTAGATATATTGAAGGACAGGGATAGAAACATCAGGCTTGGAAATGACAGCAGAGAGCATGTAGAGAAATTGGAACGCATGGATATAGGCGAGACCTGGGCAGACTTTTTTGAAGGAATTTATGGTGATGAAGATTATTTTGCAAATGAGCTAAGTGCTGATACATATAGGGACAAGCTGAAAATACTCATTACTCATCTTACAGGATACCAGCAGCAGGCAAAATATGATATAAAGAACCACAGGAGCAGAGAACTTGAGTTGGCATTTTCAGACAAGAAGGACATATATGATAAGCTCCAGCAGGCGTACGCAGAAAAGTCTGAGATAAATGCCAAGCTTAAACAGACCTACGAGGAGAAATCCGAGATAAATGCCAAGCTTCAGCAGACCTATGCAGAGAAATCTGAGTTAAATGAGAAGCTTCAACAGACCTACGCAGAGAAATCTGAGTTGAATGAGAAGCTTCAACAGACCTATGCAGAGAAGTCTGAGATAAATGCCAAGCTTAAGCAGGCGTATGAGGACAAGACTGAGCGAGGTGAGCGTATAAAGGAGCTTGAGGCTGAACTGGCGGCTATCAGAGGCTCTGTTGGATATAAGCTCATGAAGGGAGTCAGACTGGTGCCGGGTAATGCAAAGAAGCACGATGAGTAGGTGAACGATATAAGATAAGAGCACAGGATGATTGCGGTGGTGCCATTAAAGCTGGCACGCTGCAGCACCTGTGCTTTTTTAAGGCAACGAGGAAAGTGCGATATGCTTGGTACCATTTTTAAATTTTATGATTGTAAGTTTTTAAAAGTTTACCTGACGCTTGACGGTGATAGATTTACATGGGAAAATGTTGATATAGCGTCAAACAGCGGGGGAGGAATCACATGCTTTTATACATGAATATGAGACAGCTTGGAAAACGAAGAAATACTGTGGATAAAGTGCCATTTGAATATGAGGCGGAACCGGAAACTTTGCGGGAGCTTATAACAGAGACTGTTAAGATATGTGTCAGGGAATACATAGAGCGTATGGACAGAGGAGAAGCAGTCCTTACAAGTGATCAGATAGATGACATGGCACAGATCGGTAAGATAGCCTTCGGCATAGTGTACGGAGATAAGAAGCCTGATGTATCAAAAGCAGCGGATACGGCTATAACAGGCTTTGAAGATGGCTTGTTCAGAGTGTTCCTGGGGAGTGAGGAGCTTACGGAATTGGACGAGAAGGTTATATTTGCTGAGGGAGATGATATCACGTTCATCAGACTCACAATGTTAGCCGGAAGAATGTGGTAGACAGAAGTAAAAAATCGAAAGGGGTTACGCATGGGAGAAGATAAGAAGACAAAGCTTGAGAGGGAAGCAGAGAAAAATCTTGCAGAGAATGTAAGAAAAGCATACAAGGAAAGGGCAGATGAACTTAAGAAGACATACAGCATGGAGGTTCAGAAGATCATTGAAGAAACCGGCAGATATAATGGGGCGGCTCATCTTACTGAAACAGGAAAGAAGCTGGAGAGATTTCTTAAGACAGAGGGCAACCGGCCATCAGATTTCTTCAGATCTGAAATGAAGAATATGCCCGGCTGGATACCGGATGATCTGTTAGAAGACTTCTATTGCACTATAGACAGCATAATAAAGTGGCAGGCGAGCCAGTCTTATTTCAGAAGGACTGTGCGGACGAAGAAGTATACATCATACATGGACAGATATTTCAGGATCATGGCTGAGTATCATGACCTGGGAATATATAATGCAGACATAGTTTCCATATATAAGGGGAACGTGCCTGAGGATACGCTGTGCCTGTACAAGGATAAGGGGGCAAATGGCTGGAAGGCAATATCGGAATACTGGATACAGGCAGAGCTTGACAGGGGAAATGTCCAGCTTGAGGAAGCCCTTATGGACATTTTGTTTGGTGAGGGCACCGGGGCGAAGCTCACCACCGAAATGATCCGTGGAATATGTATGAGTGAAAACAGCAGGCTACACGAGGCTCTTGGTAAGCTGCTGCTGGCAGCAAGGCTCCAGGAGGGACTCCGCCAGGCAATATGCGAGAACATGGACTACGGAACCACAGAGGCCTTCATGACACTGTTTCGTGTGATCAAGGACAATGAGCTGTTGAGGTATGCCTCTGTCACAAGGGCTGTTGGTACATGGACGGGACTTGTGGCAAATGAAGAGAGCAAGATCGACCGTATACAGGAAAAACAGCTTTATATAATAGACACATATCTTCATGATGAGAACGCCAGACATGAGGCACTTATGGGCGAGGACGCCATGAAGATATACCTGGCACTGTGGTGTTACGGCTTCTTTGATATAGATGACGCATGCCGTATAATGAAAGAGCTGGCACTTAACGGTACAAAGCACCAACGAATGGTATTTGCAATGTACATAGACGCCATGAGCCTTGGAAAGATGTATGTGCATAAGGTGGCAAAGGAATTTGTGGAGAGATATGGAGATGAACCTGACACCATGGCGGTTGTCATGCCAAGCTTCATGTCGGACTACCAGGTGTATATGAACGAGCTGATATACGAGGATGGACGCAGGTATAAGGGCAAGGTGAGAAAGAAAACATATGCGGAGTTTTCCAGATACTTTGACAGCATGGAGGAGTGCCTCAGGATATATGATATCCTTATGGGGCTTCTTGACAAGATACCGGGCAGGAAGCTTGAGATAAATCCCTGCGTGTTCCCATGGAATGTGGCATATCTCGAGAAATCGGACATTATCATGAGGCTTGGAGTGTGTGCCAGTGCCTTAAGAGATGAGGACAAGATCACTGCGGTTGTCCGCATGATGGGGGATATCGACCCGTCAAAATACTGCAGGGATACACTTATGATGGCACTTATAAGGGAACCTGCAAATGACGACCAGAGGGCACTGCTTGTGGAGGCTGTAGCAGACAAGGAAACATTTACCAGACAGAAGGCTGCCGAGCTTGTTAAGAACATGGAGCTTTCTCCGGAGAATTATACACAGCTTGAGAATATGCTCAAGTATAAGAAGGCTGACGTCAGGGATACGGTGCTGTCTATACTCTATAAGATTGATGGGAACAGCATGTATGAGCTTATCGGAAGACTTCTTGCAGATCCTAAGGAAGAGAAGCGGACTGCGGGGCTTGATCTTTTGTTGCAGTTAAAGAAGGATGAGGACAGGAAAGAATTATTTGCCAGGTGTGTCAAGCATATTGATACCATGGAGCACGCCGCTTCAAGAGTAAGCACCAAGGAACAGATCCTTATAAATGAAATAATAAATACCGGGGAGAATAAGCCGGATGCAGAAAGGGGATACGGTCTTTATGATGTAAATGCAACCTACGAACCGGTATTTGACGCGGCATATCTTGAGGATTGCAAGGAAGTATACAAAAGATATTTCCCTGACAGCGGTATTGCCATGGGGAAGAACGGTGGAGATACAGGAAAGCTTGCTGGAGCATTTTCCAGGTTAAAGGCGAAGCTTGGCACAGGCAAGACAGAAGCTGTTTCAGAGACAGAAGAGATCGTAAAGAAGCTTGATGAACTGATAGACGCCCACAAGAACGATGAGTACACCAACAGAATCGGGGAGATCTGTATGCTTGGGGAGTCCGGTGGACTTTACAGTGAAGATGGAAATATACAATTTGCAGAGCTGTGGGAAGGCTTTTACAGGGAGAATATACAGACTCCGGAACGGCTTGTGCAGGTATACACTTATCTGCAGGGATGCAACAATGACAGAGAGGATTTCAAGAAATACTGCGAGAGCTTCATTAGGGATATGTTTGGCGGACCGTATGTGGTGGAACAGTACAATTACGGCTATCTGTCACGGATAAAGACAGTCGTTTCATACCTTTACGACAAATATGTGCTGATCACCGACATGAGAAAGCTGGCAGTGGTGGCAGCGGATTATCTTATCTCCAGAAAGGCAGAGCTGGTGTATGATTTCCGAGTTATCAGTCCCAGGGCAGATAAAGAGGAGAGAAACAGAGTATACCACAGGGGTGTCATAACGAATGAGCAGATCATGAAATTTACAGGATACCTTACCCTGGCGAAGAAGATCTGTTTTATTGAGGTGGAGGATGGTTCGGATACAGCCACGGCAAATGAGGCAGAGTTCCGTCATTTGTTCCCATATAATTATGCACTGGCTGAGTGCTATGGTTTCCACGTGCCTGAAGATGTGGCAAATGTTCCGGGGGAGCCTTACTACTGGATACACGCGGGAGAAATGATGTGGGTGCCTACTCTTCATGATTACATTGCGGCATACAGCCGTGGGATCGTAACCAGGGATTATATGTACAAGATGGCATTTGAGGGAAATCCGCTGGACAGTAACCTTAAGTGCGTGTCTGATATCATCAGGTACATTACCGAAAGAGACAGGCAGGTGCAGACCAGACGCAATGAATGGAGCTGGCTTGAGCAGAGAAGAGTCGAGAATATAAGAAGGATACTTCTGCATGATCCTTCAAAGGAGCTTTCTGAGGCTGATCAGAGGATATTTGACATTGCGAAGGGGCTGTATGAGGACATGTCCGGGCTGGTTATGGAAGCCGAGCTTACAAGGGGAGATACGGAGACGGAATTCTCCCGGTATATATACGGACTTACAAGAATATATGGAGCAGAATACTTTGTGAGGATATTGTCAGCGCTGGGCAAGGAGACTCTGGAGAGATCATCATATTTTAACAGTGGCTACAGCTATGGCGGAAACAGAATGAAGGTAAGCAAGAAAAACAGTCTTTCGCACCTTCTCCAGTCATGTCTGCCGGGAGTTGGGGACAATGCGGAGACTCTTAAGAGTTATCTTGCAGGTACAGACATAAGTGAAGCCCGTCTGGTGGAGGCTGCCATGTATTCTCCGGAATGGATAGATATAGTTGGAGAGTATCTGGGCTGGGATGGATTCGCAGGGGGCTGTTATTACTTCATGGCACACATGAACGAGTCATTTGACAATAAGAGGACAGCCATGATAGCAAGATACACACCGCTGTCTGTGGATGAGCTGAACGACGGAGCCTTTGACAGGGCGTGGTTTGCTGAGGTGTACGAGAAGCTTGGTGACAAACATTTTACCCTTATATATAAGGCGGCGAAGTATATTTCAGACGGAGCAAAGCATACCAGGGCGAGAAAGTATGCGGACGCAGCCCTGGGCAGATACAATGAGGCAGAGCTCATAGCTGAGATCGAGGCAAAGCGTAACAAGGATCTGCTTATGGCAGTGGGAATACTCCCTATTGATAATGAATCACAGATCAGAGACAGATACATGTTCCTACAGAAGTTCAAGAAGGAGAGCAGGCAGTTCGGTGCCCAGAGGAGAGCAAGCGAGTCGGCAGCAGTACAGATCGCTCTGCAGAATATGGCGATAAATGCGGGCTATCAGGATGTGACCAGACTTATACTCCGTATGGAGAGCCTTGTGGCACAGGGTATGTCGGATTATTTCAAGCCTCATGAAGTGGGAGAGGTGTCCCTGTGGCTTGAAATGGGAGATGGCGGCAAATGTACCCTGATATGCGAGAAGAACGGCAAACAGCTTAAATCCGTGCCTGCCAAGCTTAAGAAGGATGAATATGTTGTGGCTCTCACAGAGGCGAAGAAGCAGATGGCAGAGCAGGCAAGGCGTACAAAGGCAATGCTTGAGGATGCCATGGAGAGCGAGGAAGTGTACACCTGGGCAGAGATAAAGGGCATGCTTGAAAATCCTGTTATCAGTGATATGGTGGCAGCAGTGGTATTTAAGGTGCAGGGAGAGAACGGAGGCAGTGCAGCTTCGGATTATGAAACGAGTAAGACTAAGCTTTTTAATGGCGATCAACGTGAAAAGTGCGTGCTGGGATTTGCAACTCTTGAAGGTTTGAACGTGATCGGAGCTTATGCAATAAATGTTGAAGACAAGAATTTAAATGATAAGGGCAAGAGCTTAGATAATGCAGAACCGGAAGAGAATACAATAGATGTAGACAGCAATAGACTTTCGGATAGTATGATAGATGTTGGATGTATGGAATTGCCGGATGATACTAAGCTTGTTGTGGCACATCCGGTTCATATGTATAAGGCAGGTGTGTGGCATGATGTGCAGAAGTATGTATTTGCCCGGAAGATAGTCCAGCCATTTAAGCAGGTATTCAGAGAGCTGTATGTTAAGACAGAAGAGGAGCTGGGACTTGAACATTCGCTCCGGTATGCAGGAAATCAGATACAGCCGAGGAAGACTCTTGGCTGCTTAAGATCCAGACACTGGGTTGCTGATGTGGATGAAGGCTTGCAGAAGGTCTACTATAAGGAAAATATTGTTGCAAGGATTTATGCTCTTGCAGACTGGTTCTCACCGTCAGACATCGAAGCTCCTACCCTTGAATGGGTGGTGTTCACAGACAGAAGGAACGGTAAGGATCTTAAGATAAAGGACATTCCGGATATTATATTCTCAGAGGTTATGAGGGATGTGGATATGGCGGTAAGCGTTGCCCATGCCGGTGGCGTGGATCCGGAGACCTCCCACTCTACAATAGAGATGAGAAAAGCCATAGCAGAATTTACAATGCCTTTATTTAAACTGGCAAATGTATCATTTACCAGGAACCATGCAATTATAAATGGCAAGCGTGCCAACTACACGGTGCACCTGGGAAGTGGTGTGGTACATCAGGAAGCAGGACCTATGATCAATGTTCTTCCGGTTCATTCCCAGAGGCGGGGACGTATATTCCTGCCATTTGTGGATGACGACCCGAAGACCTCGGAGGTGCTCACCAAGATATTGTTCTTCGCTGAGGACAACAAGATCAAGGATCCGTTTATACTGGATCAGATAGAGTAGGGGTTATCGACATTTGGATAGGAAAAGTAAAAATATAGATGGGACGGATTGTATCAAGTTTTATATGAAAACTTGACATGCAGCGTCAGCCCTTTGCCGAAGGCAAATTTTAAATGGGCTGATGTTCAAAGGAGAGAAGTTATAAATGAAAAAACAGGAGGACGTGGCATATTTTCATCTGCCGGGATTATTTGAATTTTATGAATTATATAAGGTGTTTCTGCCCTTGTTTCATGAGCACAGGGAATATTTCTATGACTGGTGTGACATAGGCTCTATCTATGGTGCCCCTGCAGATTGTATCTGGGGTGGCGGCCGTGTGGGAGATGGAGACTGCAATGCCAGGGAAGTCCTTTCTCTGGTGAATAAATATGGCATTTCAGCAAGACTTACATTCAGCAATTCCTTGCTAAGGGAAGAACACCTTGCTGACAGAAGATGCAATGAGTTATGCAGGATGTTTTGCAGGGAGCGGGATAGAGATAAAGAAATTTATAATACCGGAGACCTTAGCAGAAGTGGTAATGACGGTTGTGGGTATGGCAGGGTACGAAATGGTGTTATTGTACACTCGGAATTGCTGCTTGACTATTTGAAAGCAAACTATCCCGGCCTTTATCTGGTGTCTTCAACAACCAAGGTTTTGACTGATTTTGATGAACTTGTGAAGGAACTGGATCGCGAGGATTTCAGCTATGTCGTGCCGGATTTCAGGTTGAATAAACGCTTTGACAGATTGGAGAATTTGTCTGAACAGCAGAAGAACAAAGTGGAATTTCTGTGTAACGAATGTTGCTACTTTGGTTGTACTGACCGTCGGGCATGTTATGAGGATGTGAGCCGCAGGATCCTTGGGGAAGCCGAAAAGGATTATGACCATAAATGTACAGCCCCGGATCATGATGGTGGATACCGCTTCTCTAAGGCCATGTTAAATCCGGGATTTATAGGAATCGATGACATCAGAAATATTTATATGCCAATGGGATACATGAACTTTAAGATTGAAGGCAGAGGACTTGGCAGTGCACTTATCCTGGAATTTCTATTGTATTACATGACTAAACCGGAATACCGGATAAATGTCAGAGAAGAAATATATCTGGATAATACCTTGGATCTTTTTTAGCTCAGAGACAGGTAAGAAATAAGTATGTATTCCCCAAATAAAAAATTATTTAGCCGACACTATTTGACAGATTTCATGAGTGGCATAGTGTAATATGTATTTATCCCGAAAATGTAACAGGATTTGTAACGGGAAAGGAGGGAATGGGACCGGTACAGGTGAAGAAATGTACAGAACGTTATGAAAGAGATACTGCGAATAGAGCAGAAAAAACAGAAAGTGTTGCAAAAAGCAGGGATAATCCGGTGCGTATACTATTGCATACAGGGTTTAAAATCGAATGGGGAAGATTGAGATACCCGGAGAGTGTGGATAGGGCTTGTGTAAGAGTGGCTGATTGGGGAATCGGAGACTCTGAATACAGGTAGATGATATAAGCCGGACTTCAATACATATCACATTTAACTGAAATTTGAAAAAACTTCAAATTAAAACTTAAAACATCGTTGGAAAACAAAAAGAGAGAGACTCTGATTTATGCTATGAATAGATCAGAGTCTTATTTTGTTATGGAATGTCTCCTAATTAAATATTGTCAATCAGCCTAAAAGGGTGGTATAATATAATGACTTTTGATCATAAGACAGAAGAACTAATTGTTTGGAGGAAGAAAATGGGAATATATGAAGAGTTAGTAGCCAGAGGACTTATTGCCCAGACTACAAATGAAGAAGAAATAAGAGAATTGGTTAATAACGGCAAGGCCGTTTTCTATATAGGTTTTGACCCGACAGCAGACAGCCTTCATGTAGGTCACTTCATGGCACTGTGCCTTATGAAGAGATTACAGATGGCAGGAAATAAGCCTATCGCCCTTATCGGAGGCGGTACAGCCATGATCGGAGACCCATCAGGCCGTACAGATATGAGACAGATGATGACAAAGGAAACAATCCAGCATAACGTAGATTGCTTCAAGGTTCAGATGAGTAAGTTCATAGACTTCTCAGATGACAAGGCATTACTGGTCAATAACGCAGACTGGCTCCTTGACCTTAACTATGTTGAGGTTCTTCGTGAGGTTGGTGCGTGCTTCTCAGTAAATAACATGCTTCGTGCAGAGTGCTACAAGCAGCGTATGGAGAAGGGATTAAGCTTTCTTGAGTTCAACTACATGATCATGCAGAGCTATGACTTCTATGCATTATTCCAGAAGTACGGCTGTAACATGCAGTTTGGCGGAGATGATCAGTGGAGCAACATGCTTGGCGGTACAGAGCTTATCAGAAGAAAGCTTGGTAAGGACGCACATGCCATGACCATCACACTTCTTCTCAACTCAGAGGGCAAGAAGATGGGTAAGACCCAGAAGGGTGCCGTATGGCTTGATCCGAATAAGACATCACCATTTGAGTTCTACCAGTATTGGAGAAATGTAGCAGATGCCGACGTTCTTAAGTGTATCCGTATGCTCACATTCCTTCCACTTGAAGAGATCGACAAGATGGATTCATGGGAAGGCAGCCAGTTAAATCAGGCAAAGGAAATCCTTGCATACGAGCTTACAAAGCTTGTTCATGGCGAGGAAGAGGCAAAGAAGGCTCAGGATAGTGCAAGAGCATTGTTCTCAAAGGGCGTAGCTGCTGACATGCCGGCAGTAACACTTACAGCAGAAGACTTCAAGGATGGCGAGATCGATATCGTATCAGTGCTTGTTAAGTCAGGACTTGTTGCTTCACGTAACGAGGGCAGACGTGCCGTAGAGCAGGGCGGTGTAGCCGTTGATGGTGAGAAGGTGGCAGATATCTCAGTTAAGCTTCCTGAAGAGAAGTTTGATGGCGAAGGTATCGTAGTAAGACGTGGAAAGAAGAACTTCAGAAAGGTCAGCAAGTAAGGAAAAGCTGCCGATGTGGTTCTGATAAGTGAACATTAGCTTTAAGATATAAATTCATGCAAACATGATGTTTACATGAAGGATTATTGTAGAAAAGGACAGTAGCTTTATGGCTGCTGTCCTTTTTCTGCGTTATGGATTTCTTCAATATCTTTTCTGACTAATGAACGCTTTCCGAACGGATATATCAGAAAGGTGAAGATCAGATATGCTGATATTAGTACCGGAGCAAGAATTAAATTCCTCAGGCAATTCATGTCCCACACCGCTATACTGAAATAAGTTATCAATATACAGATGAATATTGCTGTGATCAAATGCATTTTCTGCAGCATAATATAGGAAAGGTGATATCTGTCATCAACCGGCTGGAGCTTATCTGCAGGAATCCCTTTTTCGTACATACAGAAATTATAGTTATATATGCCTCTGGCAATATCAACATCCGAAATGTTGCCGGAGTAAATATTGTGCCTGAATAATCTGGCGAATTCCTCAGAACTCGTATTTGTACTGCCGGCATAATATGAGAATTGAGCCAGCTTCTGATAGTGATATTCCGAACGCAATAAAATCAGGATGTTTAATATTCCATTTGCCAATATTAAAATCATAATGATGGAGTACATCATGGATTGGTTCGGGATATGAAAATACTTAACATCAGGAAATGCAAGCTGCATAACCTGAGCCACTACGCCCACAGATGAAAGTATCATGATAAATGCTGTCAGCAGCTGCCATGAAAACTGACAGGTATCAGCTACCTGGTTGTAGATGTGCCTTATACAGTCCTCACTGTAATTGCTAAGTCTGTTGATGTCGTTGTGACGGAAATCATGCGCCCTGTAATCGTAGTCCCACCTGCATATTCTGGCAAGCCCATGCCTTGCTGTAGGCTGGTGACCGTCTGTCTTAGAATTATTGTAATATCCGTCGTATTTCTTGTAGCTGACCATATCGTGCATGAAGTTGTCCAGGAATAATACCACTGCAAATGTAGCTGCTACAAGGGCAACAAGTATAGGAAAGCTGTTAAGCACAAATGATATGGCGACATAACATACACTTAATGAGCAGAAGATAAGTATTATATTCCGCCTGTTTCGCCGGATGTGTTCAAGTGTATGGGAACAGTTCTGAAATCTGTTCAGGGACACACTGTATAATTCGTTGGTTTTCTCAAATATCGAGTGCTCAAGTATGAGACTCAGTTGGGCGTATTTCTTCTGAAGCGCAAATGGAATAAAACGCAGGGCAGTAAGGATAATGGTAACACACAGCAGTATAACGTTAAACATAATGTTTTCCATGCTGGTATCACTCATGGGATCACTGTATACATATGAGATAATGGCAAGTAACATCTGGACAGCATAGGCTATCACCAGAACATAGCTTATGTAGCGCTGGTATATATCGGTTGATCTTAATTCGCTGGTAAGCTTCTGTAAATGTGAGTTGTCAATATTCGCAGTGATACCATTGGATGTATGCCTTAACTCATCAACTACCTTATTCTCCCGCACATATAATTGGAAGTTCTGCTCGTCAAACAATGCATATAACAGGAAAACAGCAATATATTCATCCGGAGAAGAACATTTCAGTGTACTGCAATGTTCTGCCAACATATTGTCACATGATAATATATTGTGTATGTATGCTTCGATTTTTGCGTTAAACTCTGGCACGCTGTCGCACTTATTCTTTATCAATATATCAATTCTCTTACACATCTTTCTATAGTCTATAGAATTTAACAGCTCTCTTATGGCAGGCTGCTGACTGTTGCCGGTGTAATTCTTCTTTATCATATTAGAGAATAATACGCTTAACTTGGAGCCTGTAGGAAAGCTTTCATCAGGATTTATGATGAAATAAATAGGATTCTTGGTGGAGAGGGCTTCGCCCTTAAGCCGGTCAAGTTCGGTATCCTTAAATACAGATAACTGTAATATCTCGTCAAGATTCATGGATGGATCAATATTTTGTGAGAAAAAGAGCTTATTAAAGGTATGTCTGTTGGAGTATGTGGAAGTCTGAGGCACTATAGGTATAGAAAGTCCCAGATGTTCCGTAAATAACTCCTCAAGGGAACATATATCCTCGCTTATTCTGGTCCTGTACTTCATGTAAATCCTCCCTCTTGTCTTAAAGTCGATTATCATAATGCTTCACATTCTATTTCTATGGATGCTCCCGGATAAAATATGATCTGCACCCACCGGGAAATGATATCTGTCAGAAATTATGTAAGAATAATCTGACAACATATTTAGGATAAGGGATGATTGACCATATTACAATAATTAATAATGTCGAGATAATATCAGATTTTGACGTGGTTAAAGTATCAAAAATGACTGAATGACAACAAAGTGTTCAAAAAGACATTGAAATGTTCCAATTAGACATTGTGACATGTAGAGCAGACAACGCAAATATTCCCGGTCATATTACTTCAACTTCCTATAGGCTTGGTAATAATTGTTTTGATAGACAAAATTCGATAAAGTTGTGTTGCTGGAGATATCCGGTTAAAAAATGAGACCTGTGGGGATGGCAGAGATGAAAATATGTGTATGTGATTCTGATATTATTACAAGGGTTAAAACCTATAACACATTGAAGGCGAAATTCGCCGATGTAAAGGATGTTCTTATCGTGTGCAGTACACCATACGATATACTGTTTGATATTGAGGACGAGAAGTTTGACTATGATGTGTTTATCACAGACATAATTTTCATAGATACGAGGTTCACCGGAGTTGAATTAGTTAAAAAGATAAATGGTGTAGCTCCGTTATGTAAATGCATATATTACACCGATCAGGTTCCGGGAAATGTAGATATATACGAGACTAAGCATTTTAATTGTGTGATAAAAGGCATACAGGATTCAAGGCTGGAAAAATGTATAACTGAAATAATAAATGAAGCAGTGGAAGCCCGAAAGAATAATACCATAAAGATCAAGTTTGACAGATCGGTAAATATAATTGAGTGCAGCAAGATACGATTTATAAGAATTGAAAACAGAGTGACAAAGTTCTACACCGACAAAGAGGTACTGTATGAGTATAAACCGCTCAGTCAGATACAAGAGGAGCTGCCGGATAATTTCATAAGGTGTCATAACGCCATAATAGTCAACAGAAATTACATAAAGAAGTTTAACCGGTCTGTCATAACCCTTGATGATGGAGAAAAGCTAAAGATAGGAAGAAGATATGTCAGTTCATTTGAAGAATAAGGATGTAAAACAGACATGTTTTCTTGCGGTATAAACATGGAAATAATTAACAGAAAAATATTGTGATAAAATTTTAAATAATTATAAGCAGGTATATTTCAAGAAGATAACGATATGGCGAAATACAAAAGTAAGATTAAAGACAACAAAATAAGAATAAGAGCAAAATTATCCAGAAAAGAAACCATTAATGAGGTGGAACTGGAATATTTCATAAGGGAACACAATAGTAAAAATATCCGGGGATTGTTTCGGGTAAAGAAGCTGCGTGGAAGGAAATTGGAGTATTACGGACCGGAGGGCATAAGTCTTAGCACAATATTTGCCAGACCGGTCTGCAAGAGAGATTTTTTCTTCTATATAAATCTGATTCTTAAATTCAGCAGAGAGATGAACGCATATGCTCTTCCTATGAACAAGATCGTATTAGATCTGCATCAGATATATTACAACACCGTAACACAGGAGCTGCGTTTCATATATCTCCCTATTGAAATGATGAAAGGGGATGCTGATTTCATCGGTCTTATGGAACAGGTTGCTTATGCAGCTAAGCCGATTCCTCAGGAAGATATGTCATATGTTGCAAGGTTTATTAATTTCCTGGCGGGACTTACATCGTTTAATGCTGATCAGATAGATCAGTATATTTCATACGAAGTGTATGGTGGGACAGTCCCATCAGGTTATGGTCAGCAGAGTAATTTCATACAAAATGGACCTTTGGTGAATACACCTCAATATAATCTTGGAGTAGGTGGACTTTTAGTTGGAGGGGCAGCCTGTGGCAGCCCGATGCCACTTCAGAGCGCACATCCGGGAATACTCGAGCCGGGACCCAGTATTATGGCGGTAGATACAGGCAGAGGATTTGATCCGAATAAGACAGGCGTTCTTAGTCCGGTGAATAATCCAGGGAATGGGGAAGCAATTGATCCGGATAAGACAGGATATCTTAATAACTATGCCGGAGTCATGGGTGGCATAGACCCGGACGCTACAGGAAAGCTTGATGCGAACCAGAGCATGTTATATGGTATGCAGCCGCAGTACCGGCCTCGGGTTATCCATGGAAGATTATGCAGGGTGGCAACCGGGGAAAATATAGAAATTGATAAAGAAGTATTCCGCGTAGGAAAAGAACAAAGCTATGTTGATTACTGTGTGACGAATAACGGAGCGGTAAGCAGAAACCATGCCGATATTATTACAAGAGGCAACAGGCATTTTGTAATGGATCTAAATTCCAAAAACAGAACATTTATCAATGGAAAAGTCATTCCTGTCAGGGAAGAGACAGAGATATTTAACGGAGACAGCTTGAAACTGGCAAATGAAGAATTTGTCTTTTACGCATAGCATAAGGAGAAAATAAGTGAGATATATAGCAACCGCTGATACAGATGTAGGAATAACAAAACAGATAAATCAGGACAGCCTTCTCATAAAGCATGGAAAGTATGATGGCGGAGAGATAATGATGGCTGTTATATGTGATGGCATGGGAGGCTTGGCAAAAGGTGAAGTTGCAAGTGCAACCGTAATTAAGAGATTTGCCCGTTGGTTTGATGAAGAACTTCCGTACGAGCTTGTGAATGTTGATATGGGGATTATCGGCGCCAAGTGGGAACTGCTTATACGAGAGTTGAATGCAACCATATATCAGCATGTGACACCGTTGAAACTGAGTATGGGAACAACATTTACAGGGGTATTGTTCATAAATGATGATTTCCTTGTGGTACATGTGGGAGATACAAGATTGTATAAGATAGATTCGTCAATAATTCAGATGACGGAGGATCAGACCTTCATTGCCCAAGAGATTAAGGCAGGCAGGATGACACCGGAGCAGGCCAAGGTGGATAAGAGAAGAAATATGTTGTTACAGTGTATAGGTGCTTCGGATTCCGTGATACCACAGATAATAACAGGAAAAGCAACAAACGGCACGTATATGCTTTGCTCTGATGGATTCAGACATGAGATAAGTCCAAAGGAGATGTATGAGTCCTTAAATCCAGTGAATCTGATCAATAAAGAGGCTATGCATGCCAATGCAAAGTATCTTATAGATCAGGTTAAACGAAGAAGAGAAAAGGATAATATATCGGTAATTCTTATTAAAGCATATTGAAAGGTGTAGTTATGGCAGAAGTAGGAACTGTACTAGCAGGTAAATATGAAATCCTGAAGGAAATAGGCAAGGGCGGAATGTCAGTTGTATATCTTGCCATGGATACCCATCTTAAGAATAAACAGTGGGCTGTTAAGGAAGTAAAAAAGAATACTGAAGGCAATATGGCTGAGATAGTGGTGAACAGTCTGATGGCAGAGGCCAATCTTATGAAGAGGCTTGACCATCCTAACCTTCCAAGAATAGTTGACATTATTGAGAACAATACAACTATTTACATAGTTATGGACTTTGTAGATGGAGAATCATTAAAAGAGATTTTGAAAGACAAAGGCCCGCAGCCGGAGGAATACGTAATAGACTGGGCGAAGCAGTTATGTGATGCATTATCATACCTTCATTCCCAGAAGCCTCCAATCATATACAGGGATATGAAACCCGGAAATGTAATGGTTAAAAGTGATGGCAGCGTGAAGATAATAGATTTTGGCATAGCGAGGGAATACAAGGATCAGAATCATGCTGATACTACAGTTCTCGGCACGAAGGGATATGCACCGCCGGAGCAGTATGCCGGACATACAGATCCAAGATCGGATATATATGCACTGGGCATGACGATGCATCATCTTCTTACCGGAGTGGACCCCGCAAAGAACAAGGAAGGCTATGCACCTGTAAGGATGTACAATCCTTCATTGTCAGAGGGTATAGAAAAGATAATAGACAAATGTGTCCAGCCGGCGCCTGAGAACAGATATCAGAACTGCCGGGATCTGTTATACGATCTGGAGCATCCGGAGCTTATAACAAAGGATTTCAAACGGAGGCAAAAGAGAAAGCTCCGAAGCTTTCTTATTACGCTTATCATGGCAGTGGTATTGGTGCTTTCAGGATTTATATGCAGGATGCAGGCAATCAGAATAAACAATAATGAATATGAAAGCCTTATATCACAATCATCTGCTACAGCTCTTTCAGACAAGATAGACAGTTATGAAAAAGCAATAGCAATATATCCTGCCAGAACAGACGGATATATGAAGATGCTCGAAGCATACGAGGATGAAGGACAGTTTGGAAAAAATGAAAATAACGAATTCCTGGCATTATACAATGCCAACAAAGATAAGTTTGATACAGACAGTGCTGATTATGCGGAGCTTAATTACAAGACCGGAATGATGTATTTCAATTACTATTCAGAGGGAAATGATAACAATAATTTCTCTGACAGAGTGCAGAAGGCATATTCCTTCTTCGCTACAAATTATGAGAATGAAAATATATCGTCGGATTTCACCAAGAAGAAGATATCTGACTGCTACTATCAGATCTGTTCCTTCTATAAGAAGTACATACTGAATTCCGTGACTGTTGAAGAAGCGTCCAAGGATAATTATGAAGAATTATTCTCAACCATAAGAACAGCCATGGATGATGTAAAGGACGAGAATGCTTATGACAAGCTTACCTTATACAACGGAACATTCATGCTTCTGTATGATCAGGTGGGAAGCATGGTACAGGTGGCTGTGGATGAGAGTGAAGTTATTGGATTGCTGGATGATGTATATAATGCAGCCAAGGAATTGACGGTTCAGAAGGAACAGTCCAAGAAATTACAGAACGAGATACTTGATAATTATGACAAGTACAGACAGACCATAGAAACAACATATTCAAATGCAGAAGAGAGGTAGAAGATATGGTAGAGACATTATCAACAATTTCTATTATTTGCTTCGTGGCATCCGGTGTATGTCTGGCAGCTGCAATCATTATCTTCATCGTATTCAGGATACCATCGGTAATTGGTGACCTGTCAGGGCGGACAGCACGTAAATCTGTTGCCAGGTACAGAACCAGTAAAGAAAGAGCAGGAGCCGGATTGTATAAGACGGATACGGCTGAAGCTGATGGAGAACATTTTAGGATAAATGGATCACAAGTGGAGACCGGCAGATATACGGATTCGGTTGGACCAAAAGCAGAAACGGCAGATAAGGTATCCGGATATGATCCCGAGGAAGGTACAACTCATCTGGACAGAGGTGAGGAAAATACCACATCGCTATATGACGGTGAAGAGGCTACCAGACCACTGAATACCGGTGGAGAGGGAACCATGCCATTATACGACAGCAATGAAACTACACCATTGTATAGTTATATGAAGCCTGATGCACCACAGGGAAGTGGTGGCAGGAAGATAGACATGTTAGACGAAGTGATCATTGTGCATACCAATGAAGTGGTGGCTTAAGGATAAATAAACAGAGGAGAGTGAGAATTTATGAAAGCAATGGTAAGTAAAAAAGTAAATCAGAGAATTCTGGCAGCAATTATGGCTTGCGTAATGCTATTCAGTCTGATCTACACATCATCACCATCAGCCGCAGAGACAGAAACACATAAGAATTGTATAACTGTATCTGTAATAGATGAAGATGGAAAAGCGGTAGAGGGAGCTAGGGTAGAATATAGCATAAGCTCTAAACAAGAGGGAAAGGTGAAGTCGGATATTGCTACAACAGATGGTAGTGGTGTTGTAGAAGTATTTAGTACTACGGAGTATGAGAAGTATCCGGAAGGCGACCTTAGTGTTTCGGCAGAGGTAACAAAGACAGGTTACGAAGGCGCGGTTCTGGCTGGAGATGTAACATCCGACACACATGACTTCCAAATGACAATTAAGGAAAACAAGATTACAGGCGTTGTTATTAAACCAAATGATCTTAAGTATAACGGAAGTGCACAGGAGCTTGTAAGTGTAACCGGAACCAAGGAAGGCGATAAAGTTTCATACAAGCTTGGAGATGGTGAATTCTCAACAGAGGTTCCGAAGGCAACAGAGATGGGCACATATAATGTTTCCGTTAAGGTTGAAAGAAAAGGATATCCTGATTATGAGGAGAAGGTAGAGGTTACTATTGAAGCTGGAGTTCTCACAGATGAGGATATTACATTCAAGGCTTATAACGGAGACTATGATGGCGTGGCACATGCTTCAGTAACAAAAACCGGCGGAAAACTGGACGATGGAAAGAACACTATTACATATGAATATGATGGAAAAACCTACAATGAAGCACCGGCATTTACTGACGCAGGTGAATATAGTGTGAAGGTCATTGTAAAGAGAACTAATTATGAACAGTATGAAAAGACTTTCACTGCAAATATTAACTCAGTTGCCATAAATGGTATAACTGTAGAACCAAAAACAGGTTTGAAATATACCGGCAGTCCACAGGCACTTGTTACTGTAAGTGGTGTACCTGGTGATGCTACAGTAAAATACGAGGTTACAGATCATAATGGTAATAAAAGTAATGAGAATAAGGGCACTGAAGTTGATACCTATTCAGTAAAGGTAACAGTTGTAAGTAATAATAAAAACTATAAGGATTTGGAGCTTAAGCCTGTCACAGTTGCTATAGCTAAAGCAGAGCGTACAATAAAGTTTAAAAATAAAGAATATGACAATACAGATGTATTAAAGGTTGAGTTTGACTCTACTAATATAGCAACACCTATTGATCCAGAGAAATACGACTACGATTTTTCAGTGGAGGCTAGTCCTGTTGATGGTGGAAAAATATCGTATAAAGTAGAAAATAATGCTGAGAAAGATAATACCCCAATAAGTGATATTGCTTCTATAAAAGATGACGGTGAGCTTAAAATAAATAAAGGCGGATATATCATTAAGGTTACAGCTATTATTGAAGCAACTGATCATTATGAAGAAGCTTCTATAACAAAGGAAGTGGTTATTAAGGAAAAGAGTTTACCTGTATTAACAGTGAATTGTGATAGTACTTATGTACTTGGTACAAGTAATGGTGTGATTGCCACTATAGAAAAAAATGAAAATGATAATGGTGAAATCACACTGGGCGATACAATAGAAGAAATTGAATTAGTTAACGACACTATAAGAGTCAAAGACAACGCTTATAAGAGTCTTATTGAAGAGCTTGAGAAAGCTGAAAATAATGAGTTGTCCGTAACTTTACAGGTGAAGCAGTCTGAAGGTAAAAAAACATCAGCGTCCGATAAAAATACTTATGTAGTATATTCTGCAACTAAGCCAGTAGCAGAGACAGTTACAATAAAATTTGCTGATGTACCAAATGGTAAAAAAATTACAGATCTGTATGAAATATATGGTGAAAAAACAGATGATTGGTATACAGGAAATGTTACAGTTACAGCAAAAGAGACATATGAGTTGTCCAAGTACGATAAAGGTAATTTGGCTTTCGAGAGCAGCATTAAGTATAAAGATGAAGTTAAGAATGAAAATTATAAAATTATTTTAAAAAATAACAATGGCGGCATATTAAAGCCGACTCAAATCACTCTAAATATAGATAAGTCGGCACCACAGAATGTAAAAATTGAGTATATTGACGAGGTGAATACTTTTTCAAATGGTGTACAGGTGGCTAGTACAGTTATACAAGAAATAAAGTATCATTATTTTGGCGGAGGTGAAAAAAAGAAAGTTACTGTCAGATTATCAGCTGAAGATGGAAAGAATGGATCAGGAATTGCAGGTTTTTACTATATAAATGTAGCTGCCGGAGATAATAAAGAATGTTATATTGATGCTAAAGATGGAAAAGCTGAAGCTGAATTTACATTGAAATTAGATGCGGATGTCAATGAGGAGGGCAATGGTTATATTTTGGCTCGAGCAAAAGACATTGCAGGCAACGAAATGGAAAATGTTGTAAATGACTCGGAAAATAATAAATTTGTTTATGACACTGTAGGGGCTAATGTAAACGTAGAAATTTACTCTGATAAAGACGCAGGACCATTTGCTGATGATGATGGGTGGTATTATTTTAATAAAAATGCAAAAATTGAAGTGGAAATAGCTGAAGCTAATTTTCATTCAGAAGATGCAGTGATTGAGATTACTACGATTACTGAAAACGCTACAACCACAGAGACATATAACAACTGGGAGCCTGCCACGGATACTGATACAAAAAAATATAAACAGGTAATAGACTTGAATGGAGGAGATTATTCTATAACTGTAAGATGTAAGGATAAATCAGGTAATACAAGTGATTTTACAGAAGGTAAAGTGAAGGCTAAAGCTGAAGCTCCTAATCCTAATTCAAAAACATATAAGGTTGTAGTAGATAAATTTGCTCCGAAGGTTAGTATCTCTCCAAATACAAAATTTTATAATAAGGATGCTAAATTGACTTTAACTGTGAATGAAAAGCACTTTGATTCATCAAATACCAAGGTGGTTGATACTTATGGAGGTAATTCTAAGGATGTTAAAGGAATTACATGGAGTAAGAGGAATGGTGTATATATTGCAACATACACAGTAAGTAAGAATGAGGCAGGCGAACATAGTATTGAATTAAAAAGCACGGACAAAAGCCATAATGCGAGTAAGTCAGCATATCAAGATATTATTATAGATAGAACTGCGCCAGAAATAAGTATTGAATTTACAGATAAAAGCAACGAGGAGTATTTCACAAGTGGAAGAACTGCAATAATTACAGTTACAGATGAAAATTTTGCAGAGAATCAGTCCACAATAGATATAACTGCTAAAAATTTATATAATGACGATTTGGATAAACCTAATATACCAAATAATTGGACGGTTGATAAGGATAATAAAAATATACATACTAAGAAAATTACTTTTGTAGGTGATGCAAACTATACAATCAAGGTAAATAGTACTGACAAAGCTGGTAACTCGGGTAAAGAGAAAACGGCGGCATTTACAATAGATAGGGTAAAACCTGATGAGAATGATTTGAAAATCACATACAGTGGTGTCGGTGATAGCTCTCCTGCTTATTCAAATTCTCTAGTTTCTGTAACGCTTCATGCAAAGGATGATGTATCGGGAATAGATCATTTTAAGTATAAGACAGTTAAAACAGTTGGCTCAAGTGGAATTAATGGGGGATATGTAGAGAAAACGGTTTACACTGAAAATAAGGAAATAAGTTATTCGAAAGAGAGTGGTGAATTTACCTATACATTTACCTTAGCACCACAATTTGATGGACATGTTGAATTCACAGCAGTAGATAATGCTGGTAATGATGCCAGCTTTGGGGATACCAAGAGTATTGTCGTCGATAACAAGGCACCGACCTCAAGCGTTACCTTCAACACACCTGTTCAGAATGTTGGTGGAACATCATACTATGATGGCAATATTACTGCCACCATCAATATTAACGAAGCAAACTTTAATGCAAGAAATATAACGGTATCAGTTACAAAGGATGGTGTGAATTATCCGGTAAGTACATCATGGAGTGGTGGTGTTGATAATCACACAGGAATAGTAACTCTTTCCGAGGATGGAGATTACAATGTTTCAATAACTGGTAAGGATGAAGCGGGAAATAACATGACTCCATATACCTCTGAGAACCTTACCATAGACACAGATATTACAGAGCCTGTGATCACAGTAAACGGTCTGGAGGCCGACGGAAAAGCATTCAAGGACAAGGTAATTCCTGCAGTTAAGTTCGAGGATACAAACCTTGATTCCTATGAGATTACACTTCTTCGTACCAGATATGGTGAGAAGAACGTAGATGTAACTAAGGACTTTATCAAGAATCATATGTCGGTAAATATGGGTACAGGAGTAGGTGAAGGCGAATTTGATGAATTTGCCAAGATCCAGGACAACGATGGTATCTATACACTTAAGGCAAAGATTACTGATAAGGCAGGACATGAGTCAGAGAAGCAGATAGTATTCACAGTAAACAGATATGGTTCCATATATGTTTATGACGACTATCTTGTAGACCTTATTGCGGATGGTGGTGCATACGTACAGTCCATTGATAAGGATCTGATCATAACAGAGTACAATCCTGATAAGCTGGTATCACAGTCACTTAATGTTGAGATATCAAAGGATGGTAAGCCTCTTGAGATAGCAGCACCGGCAATCTCACCTGAGATAAATGACAGAGTAACAACCGGCAGCAGTGGATGGTATCAGTACCAGTACACTATCAGCAAGGACAATTTTGCTGCTGATGGTATATACAAGATCGTAGTTTCATCTAAGGATGAGACAGGTAATAATCCGCAGAATACCAACTATGAAGACAAGACAATCCTCTTCAGAGTTGATAGTACAGCACCGGAGATCAACAGTATTACAGGTCTTGAGAGCAAGATCATAAATGCTACAGGAGTAACGGTTAAGTACACAATATTCGATACAATCTCACTTGCATCAGTTGATGTATATGTAAATGGTGAGAAGGTAGAAAGCGTATCTGATTTCGGTGATGACTTTAACAATTATTCCGGTGAGGTACAGCTTAAGGAAAGCTCATCAGAGCAGTCAGTAAGAATTGTAGCAACTGATAAAGCCGGAAATGTAACCGATACAGATTCATCAGACTTTACCAGTGCATACAAATTCAACAGCAAAGTAACAGTATCTACAAATGTATTTGTACGTTGGTTTGCAAATAAGCTTCTCTTCTTCGGAAGCATTGCCGGAGTATTAATACTTATCGGTGGTGTATCATTCCTGATCGTAGTGTTAAAGAGAAGAAAGAAGAAGACAGCATAAAAATCTAAATGTATCATTCAGGTTCTGCACGAAAGTGCAGGACCGGTGATGCTGTTTATCAGAAATCAAGGTTCATAAGCTGTGAATATTGATTTGTGGTAAATGGCAATTAATAAACGTGGGGAGTGAGCGGTAGTGAATACGTTAAGAGAAAACGAAGTGATCGATGAAATTAATTGTGGTAACAATTTCGGATATGTACTAAAGGATAATAATTATTTTGTGAACACCGACTATAAGGTGCTGCAGAGCCAGTCAAATGATTTCTTCCTTAAGTGTATGAAGATGACCCACAATGGAAATATAGAATTTTATTATGTGACTGATGAGTATGTTCCAATATCAAACATAATTAACGGTGTTCCTGCAGATACTCTCATGAATATATTGCTAAATCTTATTGGGGCAGTGATTGAGGTTAGGAATAATGGATTTCTGTCATTTCAGAATATAGATATGGAATGGCATCGTGTGTATGTTGATATGAATACTTTGAAGGTAAAGCTGGCATATGTTCCGGTGAACTATACGCTTTATAACAATTATCCGGAGTTTGAGAATGATCTTAAGTCTGAGATGATCAAGCTTGTGAACAGCGTGTCGGCAAGGGGAACATCTTCGGAAAAATTCGAGAAATTTGTATGGGGCTTATCCAGTGGGAAACTGTCTCTTGTAGATGTATACAATCAGTTAAAGGTCGGCGGTATGCAGCCCGTACATAAATACCCTGATCCTATTGATCTACCTGATCCAGGACCAAATCCTAATCCGGGTCCCGGACCTAAATCTGATGATAAGTGGGGAATTCCGTTGCCGCCATTGGAACAACCAAAGAGCTTCCTGTCTCTCGTGTTAATCAACGGAATGCAGCCTGTAACCATTACTCTAAGCAGAGAGTGTACAGTTATAGGTAAAAAGAGAGAACTGGTGGATGAGTGTATTACATTTAACAATATGATCAGCAGAAAGCATTGCAGTATTATGAGACAGGGAGACAGATACTTCATAACTGATGAGGCAAGCTCTAACGGAACATTTGTAAATGGCTCAAGGTTGGTTCCTAAGCAGTACTATCAGATAAACAGGGGAGATGTGATCCGAATGGCTGATAGTGATTTTCAGCTTATGTAGTAATTAAGGAGGAAGAGCATGAACAAGCCAAGGATAATCATAGCTGATTCAGATATAAATTACATAATTCCGTTGCAGTTGAAATTTGTGCAGGATTATTTTGATCAGATAGAACTTGAGGTTATCACTGATAAGAGATACTTTGAAGCGTTATTTTCCACACCACAGAAGGTGGATATATTGATTGTTTCAGATGAGATGTATTCACCGTATCTTAAGAAGCATGATATCTCCAATATATTCCTCATGCTGGAGCAGTACGAGGAAGGTGCTACGGCAGAATTAAATGTGCACTGTATATTGAAGTACTCCAGTATAAAGGAGATTTTCAATGAAATTGTCGGTAAAAGTGCAGGTGTGTTGAAGCTTGGAGTAAGTGCCATGGCGGAAAGTCAGATAATACTTGTGACTGCTGCCAAGGGCGGTGTTGGTAAGACTACAGTTGCAATGGGGATGGCTGCTTGTCTGTCACAGAACCATAAGAAGGTGTTGTATATAAATGCCAGCAGGCTACAGATGTTCCAGGCGTATCTGGGTAATCAGATGCCGATTTCCGCACAGGACGTTTATTCAAGATTGCTTAATCCGTCTGACAATATCTACGGAGACATAAAGCATGTAATAAGGTATGAAGATTTTTATTATCTTCCTGCATTTAAGATGGCACTAATCTCTCTTGGAATACCATTTGCAGTATTTGAGAAGATTGCTGTTTCGGCGAAGAGAAGCCAGGAATATGACGTTATCATTATAGACATGGACAATACCTTTGATGAGCAGGCGGTAAGACTGTATGACATTGCTGATAAGGTTATTGTTGTGACGGAGCAGGGCAACAGCGCGGTCTATTCAACTAACGTATTGGTGTCGAACCTTAATGGGATTAATTCGGACAAGTATATATTTATCTGCAACAAGTATGAAAAGGATGAGTATAACGCCCTTATAGCACCGGAGATGAATGTTAAGTTTTCTATTAACGAATATATCAACAGGTTTGAGTCGAACGGAAGGATTGAAAATAAAAATCTTGGAGAAATGCTTGATATAAGAAAAGCAGCATTTTTAGTAGTGTAGGTGAGCGTATGAAGAACACGGTAGTTGTAATTTTTAAGGATGTAAAAAAGAACATATCGGTGGATATTGAAGTGCCTGTAGATATATCTGCGAGAGAACTCCTTAGAGCTCTTGATCAGGCATATGGATTGGGCATAGACGTGGATGATATAACAAAATGCCATCTTCAGATGGAGAACCCTATCTTTCTGTTCAGGGGAAATAAGCTTCTGGCTGATGGTGGAATAAGAGACGGCAGCATTATTTATTATACAGAGGGAGACTAATGATAAATCAGTTTAAGATAACGGTATCAAACAACAATTTGTATAGAGAGATTGAGGTCCCATTTGACGTTGAGACCTTTAGCATAGGAACCAGTATGGAGTGTAATTTCAGACTTCGTAGGGAGCTGTTCTTCGAGGATATAAAGCTGACACTTTATAACAATGATAATAAGTGGTCTGTTATGTGCTCTGACAATGTTTACATAACTCTTGGAGATGCAAGGAAATTAATTACAAAAGCCATTGTACCCGGAGAAACACTTTCCATAAAATATCAGCAGTCAGATTATGTGGTGTTTAAGTTCACCTGTAACATTAATTTTGACAGTGATAACAAGAAGTATGAGAGAAGTATTGATATCGGAAAGGTAAATAATCTGTCCATTGGCGCTGCGGATAATTCGAATATTATTCTTAAGAGTGGTTATATATACGGAGACCAGATCAATCTGGTTAAGTGTCCGGAGGGACTCAGGCTGAATATATTAAAAACCGGATATGGAATATATCACAATGGAAATAATGCAGTGAACGGAGAGGTTATAAGAAGCGGAGATTTCATATCTATAGCTGATTTTTCATTTTACTATAAAGGAAACAGCATATGGACTGAGATAAGGGATGACTGTATTATAGCGGGACTGCCCGTTGCAGATTACAGGTATCCGAATAATTATCCGAATTTCAAGAGAAATACCAGACTTAAATTCAATATTGATGATTCTGATATTGAGATACTTGATCCGCCTAATGTTCCTACAAAGCCACAGAACCATATTATGATGAGTCTGCTTCCGTCTATAGGTATGTTGGTTGCTTCGGGAGTAATGGCATTTATGGGTGGAGCCATGATCATATTCAGTATTGTGTCCGGAGTGATAGCAATAATCACCACAGTTGCGGGGCTGATCCAGAACAAGAAGGATTACAAGCAGCAGAGTATAGATCGTGTTAAAAAGTACAATAACTACGTCGATAATAAAGAGAAAGAAATTCAGACCGCAAGAAATGCGGAGCGTGAGTCTCTTGAGAAGAAATATATAAATGAAGCTTCGGAGATAGAGAGATTGAATATGTTCTCGCCGGATTTATTTGACAGAAGACCTACAGATGATGATTTCCTTTGCGTAAGACTTGGTACAGGACAGGTTGAATCATTAAGAAAGGTTAATTATAAGAAGCAGGAGAAATTGGAGATTGAGGACAATCTTCAGGAGATTCCGGGTAAATTGTGTGAGAAGTACAAGATACTGGATAATGCCCCTGTTGTGTGTGACTTCAAGGGTGTAAATGCTGTGGGGATTGTTGGAAATGACGGTGATCGATTACAGTTCCTTAAGAATATCGTGGTTGACATAATATCAAGACAATTTTACACGGATGTAAAGTTGTTCCTTGTGGTGGATGAAGAACATGCCCACATGGTGGATATGTATAGATATCTCCCTTATATCAATAATGAAGATATAAGAAGCAGAAATATAGTATGTGATGAAGAAAGCAAGAAGCTGATATTCGAATATCTGTATAACATTCTTACATATAGAAATGAGAACAAGGACAACCATGATAATAATCCTGACAGAGAGCATTATGTTCTGCTCTTTTATGATCAGTGTGGTCTCATGCAGCATCCGGTGTCAAAGTTCATAGACAAAGCGAAAGATCTTGGCGTGACATTTGTTTTCTTTGGAAATGAAAAGAGTGACATCCCTATGGGCTGTGGAAGAATGATAAATCTGTTGGATGATAAGAGTGGTCAGATGTGTGATGCTGACGATGTATCAAAGGTAGTGCCATTCTACTACGACAATGTATCTGATGTGATCATGGATAGAATATCCAGGAGACTGGCATCGGTTCAGACAGAAGAGGTATCCCTTGAGGGAAGCCTGACAAAGAATATAAATCTTTTTGCTTTGCTCAATATATTCGGAGTTGAAGATCTTGATCTTAAGAAGAGATGGGCATCTACAGCAGTGTACAAATCCATGGCAGTACCACTTGGTGTGTCAAAGACAGGTGTTGTATATCTGGATCTTCATGATAAGGCTCATGGACCCCATGGTCTGGTTGCCGGAACGACAGGTTCAGGTAAATCAGAGATATTGCAGACTTATATTTTGTCCATTGCAACTTATTTTCACCCTTATGAGGTGGCATTTTTGATAATAGACTTCAAGGGTGGTGGAATGGTTAATCAGTTCAGGAACCTGCCACACCTTCTTGGTGCCATAACTAACATAGACGGAAAAGAGATAAACAGATCCCTTAAGTCTATCAAGGCAGAACTGCAGAAGCGACAGAGATTATTTGCCCAGGCAGGGGTTAATCATATCGACAAATATATTATGAAATACAAGAGTGGTGAGGCGAAGGAACCATTGCCGCATCTGGTAATAATAGTGGATGAGTTCGCTGAGCTTAAGGCTGAGCAGCCGGACTTCATGAAGGAATTGATATCGGCAGCAAGAATTGGTCGAAGCCTTGGTGTTCACCTTATTCTTGCAACCCAGAAGCCTGCCGGCCAGGTTGATGATCAGATATGGAGTAACTCCAGGTTTAAGCTGTGTCTTAAGGTTCAGGGTCCGGAAGACAGTAATGAAGTGTTGAAGTCCCCATTGGCAGCGGAGATCAAGGAGCCCGGCAGAGCTTATCTCCAGGTTGGAAATAACGAAATATTTGAATTGTTCCAGTCTGCATATAGCGGAGACTCAGAGAAGGCAGTTGATAACTATGTGAAGCCATTTAAGGTTTCTGAGGTGGCTCCATCCGGCAAGAGAAAGGTAATATACGAACAGAAGAAGGCTTCCGGAGGCGAAAAGGGAAGAACTCAGTTGGATGCCATAGTTGAGTATGTCCATGATTATTGTGAGAAGTCGAATATTAAGAAGCTTCCTAATATATGCCTTGCTTCACTGGGAAAGAAGCTTATGTTCAATGCTGCCAGATTCAATAATGTTAAGGATTGCATTGATATAGGTATATATGATGATCCGGATAACCAGTATCAGGGTGCTACGTTTATAGATATAAATACAAAGAATACATTTATCCTGGGCTCATCCCAGTATGGCAAGACAAATCTTTTGCAGCTTGCCATCAGGGAGATAGCCATGAAGTACACTCCGGAAGAAGCCAACATATACATTCTTGATTTTGGCTCAATGGTGCTTAAGGTTTTCGAGAAGCTCAATCATGTAGGTGGTGTGGTTTGCTCTTCTGATGATGAGAAATTAAAAAATCTCTTTAAATTGTTAAGTGAAGAGATCGTAACAAGAAAAGAGAAGATCGTATCAGTAGGCGTAAGCTCCTTCAGTGCCTATGTGGATGCGGGATACAAGGACCTGCCGCATATTTACGTGATGGTTGATAACATGACGGCACTGCAGGAACTGTATCTGGAGAATGACGACACCTTCATGGTTATCATAAGAGAAGGCTTATCGGTAGGAATAACAACAATAGTTGCCAATTCCCAGACGGCAGGCATCAGCTACAGATACCTGTCAAACTTTGCAAATAAGATTGCGTTGTACTGTAATGATGCGAGTGAATACAACAGCTTGTTTGATCATGTGGTTGTTAAGCCTGATGAAGTTGTAGGCAGAGCTATTCTTGAGATAAATAAAACAATGTTGGAAGCACAGACATATCAGGCGTTTAGCGGAGATAAGGAGTTTGAACGTAGCAAAGAAATAAGAAGCTTTATAAGCTCGGTATCTGAAAAATATGGTGATGTAAGAGCCAGACAGATACCTTATATTCCTAATGTTCTTACTAAGAACATATTATACAAGGATTTCAAAGGACGTCTGCAGGGATATAAGGTGCCAGTTGCGGTTACATATAGTGATGTTGTTCCATTCTATATTGATTTCGCAAACCTTGGTGCTATAGGTATATGTGGCAAGGAGAAGAGAGGCCATTATAATTTTGTGGCTGAACTGCTTAAGACTATAAATGACAATAGGGAAAAGTGTCCTGCACAGGTATGTATATTCGACAATATTTCAAGAAAGTACAAAGGCTTGGCGAATCTGGATATTGTTAAGGAATACACTTTAGATACCGGAGCAGTTAAAGATGTGCTGGCATCATGGCATGAAATCCTGCAACAGAGATACGAAGCTATGCTTTCTGAAGCAACACCGGAGAATAATGATCTTCTGGTATTGATCATACAGAACAATGATGTGGCAAAAGCGATTGCTGATGATTTTGATCTTATGCCTAAGTACAGGGATATTGTTTCAAAATACAGAGCTATGAATGTATGCATCATATATGCAAATTACCAGAATGCGTCTGTATCCTATGATGCTCCGGAACCACTTCGTATGATTAAGCAGGAAAAGCATCTGCTTTGCTTTGATGATCTTAGTAATCTCAAGGTATTTGACGTAGACTACGAAAATCTCAGGGCAAACAAGAAAAAACTTCAGCTCGGAGATGCATATTACATTAACGATAACGAAGTTACAAAACTTAAGATGTTAAAGCATGAGGATTAGTCCCTTATGCTTTAATCATATAAAAACAAAAAAAGAGGAGGTGAAAGACATGGGACAGATTAGAATGACACCTGATACTATGCGTAGCAGAGCTAGCGAGTATGCAAATCAGGCAGAATCATTACAGCAGATTATTTCAAAGATGGATGCACTTTTATCCAATCTCCAGTCAGAGTGGGAAGGTGAAGCAAGCAGAGCATATGCAGAGCGTTTTGCTCAGCTCCGTCCAGGTTTTGTAAGTGCAAAGGAACTTATTGACGAGATTTCAAAGGCACTCATTTCATCAGCAAATATTGTTGAGGAGACTGATAGCAAAATTGCTGGCCAGTTCAGAGGCTAACAGGTTATGTTGCCATGAAGGTAGCGATGCCGGGAAAGACATCGCTATCGGAGTGGTGATGTGTAGAAAAGAAATAGTGGATATTTTTAAGGGGATGCATTTATAAATGGCGAATGAAATCGAAAAACAGAGATTGATAAGACAATTAAATGAAGCAAAAAGAAAGTGCTCTGTGAACACAGCAGAGATAGATAGGCTTAGGAAACAGAGAAGAAAAATCGAAGATAGCATTGCCAAAATAAATGATAGTAGGGCTGTATATCGTAGGGAAAGTGAAGATATGCAACAGATGACGTATAGTAAAAAATCTGAATTTTCAAATACGGTTACTATTTTGAATTTATTAAAAGGATTTCAAAGCTTTTTTGAACAAATTGAATATGAAGACACTGAAGCTATGAAGAAAAAAATAAAAGAATTAAGTGAAAAAAAAGAAGAAGTAATAAAAAGAATAGATTTATTGGAACGAGATAATTATCAGTTGAATCAGCTTATTCAACGATTAAATAGAGAAATTTCTAAAATAGAGGTGGAACAATGAGGTTTGATGGTTTAATAGCAAATGAATATCTTTCTGATTTGGTGGTTTACGATGATGAATATAAAACTGATGCTGATAAATATCATAACATAGGAACAGAGTTTGAGAATATAGTGACGGAATATATTTCTACCATGAAAAGAATTGGGATAAATCTTGAAGGGAAATTTGCTGACAATGTGAATGATTATGTAAGCATTGTTGAAATGTTATTAAATGATGTTGTTAAAGAGACGTATTATGAGCAGGAAAGAAAGATGAAGTCATATGTAAAAGAGATAGATGACGCAGATGACAAGGTATATTAGGAAGAGAGATGTGCATTATGGAAATAAAGGTAGATAGTGCCCAAATATGTAAGGCAATTACGGAGCTTGAAGATCAAAAAGAAAGATTGCAAAAATTAAATGAAAAATATGAGAAGCTCAATTTTCGTAAAAATAATAAGTCGACAGGCTATGTTGCACAGAGAAATATGGAAATTGCTTCTGATGATGTTGGAGTAAAATGTATTAAAGCAATGATGCTTATTATTGATAGATCAGTGGATATATTAGTAAATGCTTCGGCATATGAAGAGAAAGATATGCAGATTGCAACAGAGATTAAGAAGGGATGCTGATAATATATGGCAAAATGTAGAGATTTTAGGGCAAGCGTGCTTAAATCGTTTGATAAATACATGGACAGGTATTTTAACACAAATGGGACAACCCCTATATCAAAAATGTGGAAGAATTTGCTTAATTGGCTTAGCTTAGATTCGTTAAATTCCAATTTCGATGGAAACTATCAGAAATATATAATGTCATTGTCTAAAACAGAAAAAAAAGCAAAAGCTCAGGTGATCAAAGTATGGACAAATGTTGCAAATGTAGAAGAAAAGTATGATAAATACTTTAGGTCGATGAAGGGAGATATGCAGAATCTAACTTCAACATTTACAAAAATAAGCAGTTTTCTTCAAAGCAATAATTTTAATGACACAATAACCGTGGGGAGACTGTTTGATGATTGTTATGATGAATACATCAGTGCTTTAGATAAAAAGGTCTATTCGATTTTGGAAAAAGCCCCTGACCAATGGACTGACGGAGAATATGAAATAGTTGCGTATGCGTATTTAAATTCGTCTGACTATTTTCTGAAACAACAAATCCTTAACTCTTTCTATGTTAATAAAACGGATGAATATATTAAATATGAAAATGGAAAAAAACCTTTTGGCTGGAATGATGTAAATCTTGGGTGCTATGAAATTGATAGTGAAAGCTTTGACAAGTTTATGTCTACTTATAACTGTTATTTTGCGTCTCAGTATGATGCATATCTTAAAGGTGAATGTACGGATGCAGAGATCAATATATGCTTAAAAAATTATTTTATGTTAAAGGGATTGTCGGAACATGAAAAAGATTTGATATATACAGTTAATGGTAATAATCCAATTGAAATTGGAGAAGATGGAAAAGTGTCAGTTAAGTTTGCTAAGGCTCAAACTAATAATGGAATATCAGTAAACAGGTATGGGGCTAGTATGCAGGCACTTTCACCTGATGATGTGTATTATGAGTCTGTATATGATAGTGAAATTGAAATAAATAATGGAAAAAATGCTGAGACCAGTCTTGAAAACAAAATACAAGAGGGATTAATACAAGATGCTCACATAGATTATATAGGTATTGTAAGTGATGCGATAGTAGATTCTGTGGATCAATTAATTCCAGGATTTGGGAAAGCTGTATCTCAAATAGAGAAGACAGGAAAAACGCTAAATGCTATTTGGGGAACAACAGATACATCTGCTTATGACATGTCTGATTATGCAACATATGTTGGTATGTTTGATATTAAGTGTTGTATGGTTGGTGGTACATATGGACTATTTCCTACTCCTCGGACTCAGGATAAAATAAATAAATTTATTGAATATCTGAAGAACAATCAGGAATATACAAATTTATATGAAAAATATAATGTGGGATATAACGAATATGTAAATGGAAAAGTCGACGTTAATCAGTTACTACAAGATTTAGATGGCTCAGGTATTGATATGAAAGAATTGAATGAATATATGTGTAAGTAAAAATGGTGATATTTTAGGGGATTCGCATGGAAAAACAAGAATTATTTAATGAAATAAATAAAAACAATCAAGAGATTTCTTCACTCAAAGAGAAGAAAAGGCAGCTTGAAGAAGACTATAAAGCCATCTGTGATTTTATAAGGCGAAGTGATAGACAGGCAGAAGATTTTTTTGCAAATTTGCAAACTAGGAAAAATCGTTTGGGTGGTTTGAACGATATTCTGAACATATCAAAAACTGCAAAAAAATATAAAGCCGTTATGGGAGATATGTTGACAGGTAAAGATTACACCAATGCAAAAAACAATATAGAAAGTCTTCACAAGACTTTGGATGTGGAAAAGCGTAAGACGTTGGAAGAGATTACAAATATTGACAATAAGATTACCGGTATTAATAAGGCAAACAGCAATCTACAGCAGGAAATTGATTCAATAGAAGAATAGGTGGTGAATATTATGGCAGTACAAAATGATGTAGTAGTTTATGATGACGAATTTAAGATGATTTATAAATATATTAGTAAATATTGTGATGGCTTGATAAATGTTATTGATACATATAAGAAAAATGTGGATTATATTCTTGAGGCGGCAATCAGGGACGAAAAAATATCTCAAGAACTCAATAATCTTGCAAATAATGTGGTGAAAGTAAAATCAGAACTTGAAACAATAAAAAAGGATGCCTGTAAACTGTGTCTGGATTATTTGCATGATATAGACGAAGCGGATGATTATCTTTATTGATTATATCAAACTGTAGTGGAACTATGTTTGTATAGAAAGTACACAGATATATTGGTAATGCATGTTATGCACGGAGGTGTTAATAGTGAAAGAAATTAATATAGATTATTTAAAGCTGTGTGAATCAATAAGAGCTATGAGTAGGATCGAATCAAGGTTAGGGTATCAACAGATAACCCAGTGCTATGGAAGAGGAGGCATGGCAACAGAGTCTGCAGAGCTATGTATTGAATTAAGTAAGATTGAAAAAGAATTACTTGCGATAGTAAGAAAGACAAATACAATACTGAAAAATGCCGGGATAGATTTCGCAAATGCAGAAAGAACGATTATTTCTATGATTGATGAGGATGTGGTCTATAAGAAGTAAGTGAGATCCTGATATTCGTAAAGGGGGAATTGAGATGCTTAGTGAGTACCAGATGCTGCTATTGAATAACATAATTTATCAAAAAGAGTTTACCAAAACTAAAGGGGATAAAACGGTAAAAGAGATATTAGAAGATATAGATATGAAAAAATGTACTACCTGTGAGATGTCACCTAAAGAATGGCAGGATATAAAAGATCAAGTCTTGGCGGATAAGGAACTTGCAAGTTTAAAAGTGACAAATGCAGCAAGGGATGACAAAGGTGCAGGAATGGCGTGCTTTGTGGATGGCAGTGGACAGGCTTATGCGGTGTTTCAAGGAACGGCAGGTGGTGAGTGGAAGGATAATTTTGACGCTGCCGGTATGGTTGAGTCTGAGCAACAGAAAAGGGCATTGGAATGGATAGATAAATTGCCTTATGACGATATTATAGTATCAGGCCATTCAAAGGGTGGAAATAAGGCTATGTATGTGTCGGTGCTATCAGACAAAGTGAAAGAATGTTATGCCTTTGATGGACAGGGATTTTCATATGAATTCTGTGAACAATATAAAGAGCTAATCCTGAAAAATAAGCATAAAATTAATTTAATATGTCACTCGGATGATTATGTGAACATTCTTCTTATTAATATTGCAGGCAACACCAAGTATGTGGATAGAAGAATAAAAAATGCCATAAAGGCTCATTGCCCTAATTCTATGTTACTTGCTGATGAAAATGGCAATTTGTGGCCGGGAGATCAGAATACATTCATGGCAATGATGAATGTATTTATTTTGTATTTCATGGAACATGCAACACCGGATGAAAGAAAATTTGTGTTTGATACCCTTGGAGATATTGCAGCGGTGTATCTGGGGAATGAAGGAGAGAATGCTGATATTAATAAGCAGATTAAGACATTTGGCCCTGAAGCAGGAGAAATAATTTTACATTATATGTCCAAGTACCTGGCAGAGATAAAACTTAAGGATCCAGAGCTGTTTTTTAAGTATAAAGTGGCTTTTTGCAGATTTGTTAAGGAAGCGGTAGATGGAATTACACATATAGACGCACTGATAATGATTATGTTTCCTGGAATTATAGGTGTGACTTTGGTATATGGAACATCAGTTGAAGTGCTTGCCGGAATTTTTGATTCTATTAGTAATGGAAGCTTGGAAGTGGTATATGGAGTTCTTTTCAAGACTTATGTTAAATTGGACTGGTGCAGAGACTTCAGTGAAAAAACAAAAAGAAGACTTATAGAAACCATTCGAGAGATTGATAATGAAAAATTCTGGGACGTTGAACATTGGGATTGCTGGTACAGAATTGAAAAAAAGGCAAAACTTTTAGATATACGTAATTACACAGCCAACGTAAACGAATATCATAGGAAGATAATGGATATAAACGATACAAGTGTTGATACAATTAAAGAGATATTTGATAAGGTATATAGTATAGATAGAAGATATGCAAAGTATATGCAAGAAAATGTGAGCAGGGCACAAGAAGTCAGGAAAAAATTAAATGCAATATATACTACCGGAACTTGTGAAGATACCGGTAGTAATGCTGTTATATCTGGTAACTCTGTAGGCGGCAGTACTGGCGGCGGTGGTGGCGGCGGCGGTGGCAGTGCGTGGTAATAACAAATTTTAATGCTGAGGAATATAAGCATATGAACGAACAAAACTACAACACACAATACAATTACAATAACCAGAATAAAGCCTACCAGCCAACAGAAAATTATAGCAATAATCAGAGCATAAGTTCCAACAGGCAGGCTACATACGGGCAGCAGGCAACATCAAGCCAGCAATATTTTCAGGCTGCTGATATGACAGGGAACAATAATAGCAGTAATCCCACATACAAACCGGCAGTAAACATGGGCAATACCATGGCTGGAGATGACAGGCTTATCTCCCCACAGGAAAAGGTAGTGGCAACCTTGGGACAGGGTGCACTTACCAGTTTTGCTTCAGGCGATGGTTGGGCAAATCAGGATGCCATATTGACTGATAAGTATTTGTATTACATACATTCAAATGGAATTTTGACGCGTGAAAAACATAGGGAAATAGTAAATGTTAATGATATTACAGGAACAAAGATAGTTGATTATAATCCGTTGGCATATCTGATTATAGGAGCATTTTTTGTGGTATTAATGATTTTTGAAATGATTGACAGGTATATAAAATCTTTAAATGCTATGGGCATGATAGTGTATGGTTTTTCGTTTTCATATTTCTTTGGTATTTGCTTGGGAATTCCTTTTTTGATCATGTACTTTGTATTTAAGAAAAATTTTTTAAGTATAGAGTATCCAGGTGGCAGCATTAAATTTAAACTCCGAAGATATAAAATGGAGCAGGTTATAGAGTTTCAGAAGTCTGTACACAAAATCAAGAGCTATAGAAAATAATACATAGATTTTGATTGAAAAGTATGTTGACTTTTGTGCCGGAATAAAAATTGCGAGATACTTTTTATTGAACATGCACTAAAAAGAAGAAAGAGAGAAAATATGCTTAAAAATATTCATATTCAGATGCTTCAGGACACTTTAAATATATTTGATCAGGGATATTACATAAAGGGTAATAGAAAAATTGGAATTAGACTTTCGCGAGAGCAAATAGAAGAGTGCCACGTTTATCTGCCTGACAATATAGCTGCAGTAATGAGGTGTACAGACCCGAAGCATGCTGATATTATTTGCCAGATGAAGGTTGATTGTAGGAATATTGATTCTTTCAGTATGGCACAGGAACAGTATAGGTGTAGCGAACCTGAATTGAAGAATAAGAGAACATTGGTATTAAACTTTGCAAATCCATACAATCCCGGCGGAGGTGTTCGACATGGTGCAAGGGCACAGGAGGAAGACCTGTGTCGCAAGAGTTCATTACTTTTCTCACTTGAGAGCAGACATGCAAAAAAGTACTTTGAGTATAACAGGTCGCTCAATACTTATATGGCTTCTGACTCGATCATACTTACACCCAATGTGGAAGTTATCAAGGATTCAGATGGAATATTGTTGGATGAGCCTTTTGTTGTATCTGTTATGACTTGTGCGGCACCTATAATTGTACAGGCGAAAGAAAGCATAAGTGAAAAACAGTATTTGGCACTTTTTTATAACAGAATCTGTGGGATGTTAAAGTGTGCAGCATACTGGGGATACCGGCATCTGGTACTTGGTGCTTTTGGATGCGGCGAATTCGGAAATGATGCCAGGATCGTGTCGGATCTGTTTTATAAGGCACTCAAAGAATTCGACTATGCAGGCATGGGAGCGGAGGCTTTTTTCCGTCGGATAGATTTTGCTGTGCTTGACAATTCCCATGATAAATATAATCTAAAACAGTTTAAGCGGAATTTTGATGATTATTATCGTGACGATGTATGTCCGTGGTGATGATATAAATATTTGCATATGTAAAAATTAAGGCGTCATATGACACATGAGAAAAGAAAGCACGCCATCACTTTGTGAGTTGTGCCGTCAAAAGAGGAGAGCGAGAGAATGTCCCATAATAAAAAAGAAAATGTAATTAAATCAATATGTGCAGTTTCTATGGTTGCTGTATTAGGTGGCTTGAGCTTTACAGGCGGATGGTTTATGCCGTTGGGGAATAAGCAGACTGACAATGCAACCGTATCTGACAAGAAAAAGAACAATAATGATGAGAAGGCAACACAGGTAAGCGGGGCGACGGAAACTACAGGCACGGATGTGGCAAGTACTGAGGGTGCAAGCAGTGAATCTGCTGACTCGGGAACGAAAAATAAGCAGGATATAGCAGCTATAGCAGATAAATGCTATAAAGATATGAAAGATTTATATGATGATGAAGATTATTACAACGCAATGACTGTGGCATCAAATGTTTTGGATGATAAGGATATGCAGGACACAGATTCATATGATGAAATCCATGACATGTACGATGATTGCTATGAAAAGATGAAAGATTCATATGTTAGTGATATGGAGAGGTATTATAAAGAAAACAATGTCGCTGATTATGAGGAATGTAGGGATCAGTTGCAGGAAATATATGTTGATGATGCTGAAGTGATCGAAGAGATAAATGACAATATAAAGGATTTCACTACCAGATATATGGTTTCCAGTGAGACGGAGGAAGGTTTATATGGAGATATCCTGAATAATACTATTACGTATACATATGATGATGAAGCTGGAATAGTATCAGTAGATTATTGGATAATTTCTGGCGATTTATACAGACCGGAATTAGATGGCAAAATTGAATATTACTATGTTGGTGCGGTACAATTTCATAATCCGGATAATGTTAATCCTCAGTATAGTACATATAGCTACGGTTCTGGAGAAGCAGTGCTTACATATGATGATTATGGAAGGGTAATAAGTAGCTATAGCGAGACTTATGATACGGATTCAAGCTCAACTAGTAATTTTACATATGATGAGGATGGAAAATGCAGAGGCTGGGGAGATGATTCATTTAGAGTAGATCTTAGTTATAATGATAGTGGTATGCTTTCTAATGTACATATGTATATTCCAGATTCCGGAGAAGAGTGCGTAAATGTTGATTATTACTATGATGAAGAGAACCGATTAGTTAGTTATGATGGATTTTCGTGGAATTACTCGGAGAGCTACGGAAGATTCGTATATGACGATGAGAACAATATAGTATATTACTACGATAGTGCAGATAGCTCAGAACCCTATAGTACCATGTATTATGATGAGAGAGGTGTGTGCTACAAGGAAGTTACAAAATATGAAGAGATATATTACGAATACAGGGAAGTGCAGGCAAATCCTGATTTTGATACAGTAGAGGAGTTATATGTTGAGTAAGCAAGATATTTGATGTTCAACAGAGGAGAGATGGTCTATGCGGTGTCCAAGATGTGGATGTGATAATTCAAATAGTGTTAGAAATTGTATGGTGTGCGGTATGCCACTGGGAGGTAGTTCTGGTGAATCTAAGGTATATGACCAGGTGGGATATACAATAGCGGGAAACGGTGAAGCCTATAAAAACTATATGGCGAACAAGACAGGCGAAACAGCACAACAGAAGTCGTATTTTTCAATGGCTTCTAGTTTAGATGGCACATCTTCAGGTAGTAAAAACTATTATACGAATAATGATCCGGTTCAAAGTAATGCAGGAACATATATGGCTAAACCACCGGTTACGCCACCTGCCCCACGTGTATATAAGCCGGAGAGCAGCGTAAGTTCTCCACATGCAAATGCAAATCAAAATCCATACATTGTCGGAGGTTATCCAACGGCTCCATCATACGATAATCCAAGCTATGTGGATCCTCCGTATAAAAATGAAACATATGGCAAGAAAAAGAAGCCTAAGAGAAAAAAGGTAATAATTATCAGTGCTATATCTATATGTCTGGCACTGATAGCCGTGAGTTTGTATTTGTTCATATTCAGTGGCAGAGCTAAGGCTAAAAAGGCAGTAAAGGATTGTTTTGAAGCAATACAGTCCTGTGATGCTGAAGAAGTAATAAATGCGACAATTCCGGATAAGGTCATAGAAGAGCTTATAGATCAGTTGGTATACGAAGATATAGATGAAGACGAGTTTATAGACGAAGTAAACCAAGCTGTAGAAGATGAACTGGGAATAAATTCGGTGACAATTTCAGACGTGAAGATAGGCGGCGTAGAGAAGGTCAGTCTGAAAGAATATGTAGATAATGCTCTTGATGACAGTGTGAAGGATGCTTTGGATGAAATACTTGAGGATTCTCCGTTGGAGTATGACGAAAAAGTGTTTGAAAGCATTGATGATATTTACAAATATGTGGAGAGGAAACTTAAAAAATATGATGTGGATGTCAACAGATTATATCTGGTTGACGTGGATTATAAGCTTTCAATAGATTGTGATGATCTGGAAAACACATATGTTGCTGCACTTATACCTAAGTTTATAGATAAATTCCTTGTGTATAGAGCTGATGGGAAATATTATGTCCTCCCTGATGTAAGCTTTATGCTTGGAGCTTTTACCGTCCCGGCATTGGAAACTTATGTGGAAAAATCTAACGAGTCAACAGATATATATAATGCAGACCTTATTGCGAAGGCTATGACTATGGCATGGGCTGAAGAGGATGCTTTTAATTCGGTTACGGAACATACAGATTACGATGGCGAGGCAGTCTTTGTATTTTGTGATGATGGATTGGCAGGAATGGGATCGGAATTCAAAGATGAGGTGATCAGCGATTTGGGTATTAGTGCTGATAGCATGAAACAGAAGATAAAAGAATATAAAGGGGAGTATTTCTGGGTGAAGATTTGCCCATATCAGAATGTTGTCGAGGTGTATCGTGACGAAGATCTTACGGAAAGGATATATCCATCGTACTCTTACTATGATGATTATTATGACTCCGATTACTATGGTGATTAGTGTGAGCGGAGATGTGATAAGTCATACATATAAAAATATCTGCAAATGACAGTAGTAAAATAAATAGGATAAGGCGGTGAATGAGATGATTTGTCCAAAATGTGGTTGTAAAATCCCGGATAATAGCAATAGTTGTAATGTTTGTGGGAATATGATTATTAATAATGGGGGACATACCTATCCTGCATACACTGATAGTCAAACTCAAAGAGGGAAGGTAAAACCTAAAAGAGTTCGTATGGTAATAGAATGGGTTATTGCCATTGCTTTACTAGGAATATTAGCATGTGTGGTGATGGTCAGAATTGATACCAAGAAAATAGAGGAAAAATATGAAAATGGCTTTGAGGAATTGTTAGTGGGAACCTCTTTTGAAGTTGAAGACGAATATGGACATATGCACGATGTCTTTATAGATTCAGGTGAACAGGTTGAAGTAACGTCACAAGGTGATGTCGTACGTTTAGGAACCTATAAATATAAGATTTCGGGTAAAGCGAGTGTAAAGATAAAGACAGGAACTTTGGAAAACATATCTGTAACTGTGGTTGTACCTTTCCATGGTACAGAAAAACAAGTCGAGTGGACGTATAAAGAAACTAATGATGATAGAACCTATGCTCCTCTCACGGATGTGAGTTTTGATTATGAGAAAGAGCCAACGGTGACAATCTCAGATTTAATGAATTATTTAAATGTAAACAAGAGTAAAAGTGGCAAGTATAGGATTGCTACTGCAAACTTGACTGGGATAGGTAATGAGTATGATGTTGCTGAATTTTGCGTGATATATAAAGAAAATGATGTGGTATATCAACAGTGGGCAAGGATTGAATATGACGAAGCTGCGGATAAGTGGATATGGTGTGAAGCGATAGCAAAGCACGAGGATTTTTTCACAAGTTGGGAGAAAGCAATGATAGAAGATTATGGATTTGAGTCGGACGATGAGTATGTAGATGATTATGAAATCAATATTCCGTTGCATGACGTAGATATTATAGAATAATAGAAAATATTTGTAATCGAGAAGATTGATCTAACACTAAGACGATAAATGCTGCATTTGAGACAGAGCTTTCTGGAGAAAATTTTAATTACGGTAAAATGTATGTGATTTAATTGTTAGATAATGATGAAGTGATGATGGGAGGAAACATGTTTTGAATAATCCTAATAATACAAACAAAGTATCTGGCAAAAAGGTGATTTTATTTGTACTCTTGGCAATAATAGTGTTTGCGGCCGGCATGGGCGGAACGATATTGGTATTAAGGCAAATTAGCAATGGTAAGGAACAAGGCGGTGAAATGACTGAGGCAACAAGCCAACAAGTTGTTTCAGAGGAGGCAACCGATGTATCATCAGAATCAACTGTTGAAGCCACCACAGGCACCACCACAGAAATCACAACCGAGCAGCCTACAGAAAAAGAGAAGCAGATGTATACTGTCAATGTTGAAAAGACACAGGATAATGACAGGAATGTTGCCTATGTATATATTGATGGGGATGATTACATAACCTTAAAGAAAAATGTAGAAAATGATGTGAAAAATATAGTGGCAGATATGCCGGGGGCTAATGAGGTTGGCGGTATTGGATCAGAAGCCGAAATATATAGGCAAGATGAAAAGATATTTAGCATGGTTTATACCATGGATGGTTTTGAATGGGGAAAAACTTATGGGCTTACTTATAATGCTGATACCGGAGAGAAAATCAGATTTACTGAATTGGGAGTTGATGAAGAAGATTTAAAGGCATTATTATACGATAAGCTGAAAAGTTTTTATTATGATAGAGGTTTTACTTATAATCCGGAATTTGACGAGGGCTTTACTGATGATGAGATAGATATTACATCAAAGACACGTGCTGAAAAAGCTTGTGATGTATTGTTTACTAATGATGAAGATAATCATGTTGAGTATACGGTCAGTAGTAAAGCCGATGGAACTGAATATGGATTTTATGAAGATATTGTATGGTGGATGACTGATGACGGAATAGAAGTAAGCTGGTCATCTGATGCACCTGAAAACTTAGTGTTGCAAATAAGTACGGTAGTTTCGATTACATTTGATGAATTAGACAAAATTGATTCATACTATGTGAATTAAGTATGGAAGCGGTAAAGCCTATATATTAAAAAAGCTCTGGTATAAACACAGAGCTTTTTTAATGTGCAGAGTTGATGGGAATCATAGTTAAGCGGCTGATCTTATGTGTCCTTGCGTAGGATATTGGGGTGAAGTATACCAAGTCTTACCATTCCTTCAGTATTCTATACTCAACTAAAATTGAAATAACTAAGGACATTTTGCAGTGGAAAATTCAAAAAAACAGCTTTTTCTGAAAATGTATCTTTGACAATAATTCAAAAAAGACCGCAAAATTGAAAATAGGTAACGTAGCATTTTACATAAAGACACTAAATATTGCACTTTAGACATGATTTTATTCATTGCATTTTTGGCATGATAAAATATTAACAAAGCGATTTGACAATTTTCAACAAACGCAATAGCTGCGAAAGAAAAATGAAACGGAGGGATGTTTATGGACAAGGAGATAAGTAAGAAACGGCGTGTGTCAATAATTTGGAAGCGGGTAGTGAGCCTTCTGGTTATTGTAGCAATGATGGTGTGTTATGTCCCAAGTGATATGTTTGGAATAGAGAACATAAGTGTTGTAGAAGCAGCAACAACTTATAATGCCAGTGCGGCAGCAATCTATGGTCAGACATATACTAATGCCAGTGGCGGAACAGATGTGGGTTCATACAATAAGCAGTATAAGTATTATCAGGGAAATGATTGTGCAAATTTTGTTTCGCAATGTTTGGTTGCAGGAGGACTGCAGACAGATGGAACATGGTATGCATATTCAAGAGCATGGATAAGAGCTGATTATCTGTTAGAATGGTTTAGAGCAAAGTCAGAATATAAAAATCTTATTGTAAGAAATCCAAGCCCGTCTGAGGTAAAAAGAGGAGACCCATTATTCTATGTATGGGGAACAGAGGTATCTGGCAAAGTGCCTAATGATATAGATCATGCAGGCATATGTACAGCTGTTGATGGAAATGGAAATCCACTGGTGTCGGCCCATAGCAGCAATAGAAAGAATTATAGTGCGTGGAGAATGGGTGCTGGTGCAGTATATGTTGTCAAGCTGCATGAACTGGATCAATCATCAGGTGCTGTTGGAGAAATGACTACACCTTCCATTACAACAAACAGAAATTGTTATGGAATAGGTGAAACAATAAATATATCATGGAATAAGACTAGTAGTCAGACAGATTTCTTACATTACTGGATGATCATCTACAATACAGATACAGGAAAAGAGTGTTTTGGAGGAGCTACCGGATCAAATGGTGATGTAAATGCTAATAGTTATCAATTTAGTATTCCGGAGGCCGGGCATTATTGTATTGATATTTATGCGGTGCCATACAATGATAAGGAGCACCGACAGAAGAAAGCTTCAAAGACGGTATGGACATATGATTATGACAGCCAAAATGTAAATCTGGGCGATGATTTTTATGCGAGTATAGTAAATACGGCAAATAAAAAATGTCTGACAGCGGATAGTAATGATAATGTAACTATAAGGAGTTCAACTGGAGCGGCTAATCAGATATGGCATTTTATAAGACGAAATAATGGGTCATATGAAATTGTGAATAATGCGTATGGTAAAGCTCTTGATGATTATAATTGGGGACAGTCCAATGGTAGCAATGTTGGAATTTATGCCAGAAATAATTCAACAGCACAACAGTGGTTTATAAGGGGAACAACGGATGCGTATTTCTTTAATGCAGCTTGTGGCTCAGCAGTAATTGATATTACCGGAAATGCTTCTGCTGATGGAACAAATGTAGAGATGTATGAGAAAAATAACAGCGATGCCCAGAAATTCACAATAAAAAAACAATCCGGCGGTCTGGCAAAATGTAACATGACAAATATGCAAACAATACAGGGCGGATATAAATTGTCATGGGAGGTTGTGGCCGGTGCAACAAAATATGAAGTATACAGAAAAAAGTCTACGGATACCAATTATGCTAAAATAGCAACTGTACAGGGAAATAGTACAAATACTTACAATGATACAGGATGTGTATCTGGAAACGTGTATTTGTATAAAGTTAAGGCATTAGACAATAATAGTGCCGGAGATTGGGGAAAGGGATATTATACACTGTATCTTGATAGTCCGCATTTAACTGTTAGTGAATGGTCAAAGGAAAGCATAAGTATGTCTTGGAATCGGGTTACAGGTGCTGACAGCTACTACATATATAGCTATAACTGGAGCAATGATACATATACAAAGGTAAAAGAAGTGGCTGGCGGAGCAACAACTTCATGTACGATATCAGGTCTTGATGCGGATACACATTACAAATATATTGTGAGAGCACATGGTACAGCTCAATACAATGATAAAACAACGAAAAATGTTAGCTATATGAGCAACAGTGTGGATGTTTGGACAGACTTGGATCAGACATATAATGGACTCATAGAAGAAGACGGGGAATACCATTACTATGTAGATGGTGTGTGGCAGACAGATTATACAGGTCTTGTAAAACATACAGATGATGAATGGTATTATGTGAAATATGGTACTGTACAATCATTATACACAGGTCTTGCAAAACACACAAGCGGTACATGGTACTACATAAAATCCGGTAAAAAGCAAGGAAACTATACGGGACTTGTTAAGTGGAATAATACCTGGTGGTATATAAGATCAGGTGCTATGGCTGGTAATTATACAGGTCTTGCGAAGCACTCCACTGGCAGCTGGTATTATATAAAGAATGGTAGAATGCAGGGCAATTATACCGGACTTGTAAAGCATACCACAGGCAGTTGGTACTATGTGAAAAATGGTAAGATGCAGAACACATATACTGGTCTAGTAAAACATACCACAGGATCCTGGTATTATGTGAAGAATGGCAAAGTTCAGAATAATTATTCGGGATTGGTGAAGTATACAAATGGAAAGCTGTATTATATCAAAAAGGGAATTAAATATAGTCAGTATACAGGATTTACACAGTATTCTGACAAAAAAATTTATTATGTGAGGAATGGAGTTGTTGTTGATTCTAGTTTGAAGGAGGTTAGACAATACTTAGATAATACTAAAAGTAGCCCATATATAGTAATCACATTAAAGAATGGATACATAGATTCAAGTTTTAATGGCAGAATTATAGTGGATGATAAATACGAATTTGTAAAGGCAGGAAATGTTCTTCCAGTAAAAAGCTCAGGATTAAAGGAATTAAATGGATATCATGGGGATACATATGTATATTTTTATTATGATAGTATAGAGCAGGCATTAGAAAATAAAGATTGTCCTGGATATATAATAAATGGAGAGGGCAATAAATACTATTTAGCATATTCACAAGAAAATATATTTAGTTGGATGTATGGTCAGATATTTGTATCAGGAAATGAATTGTATTACTATAAAAGATTTTATGCTCAACCATGTACAACAGATCCATTCTATGATTGTATTTGGCAGGTTGGTGAATAACAGCATAAAAATCAAAAAATATACTTTATAACATAATGGCCTATAGACAGGTGGTGGTAAACGGTACGCTTGTACTTCTTGTATACGCATATCGTGATCACCACCTGTTTGTATTATAGACATATATTTTTGAAATGTCGTAAAGACACTAAAAATGGCACTTTAGACATGCTTTTTTTTAGCGAAAATTAATTATGGTAAAATATACATAAATGTAAATGGATAATATTGCCATATGCAATAGCATGATTGATTTAAAATAGTTGACGTTCAAGAGGAGGGGAAACATGAATTGTCCGAAGTGCGGCTGCAAAATACCGATTAATAGCAATAAGTGTGGTGTGTGTGGAACACAGATTGACACCAGTCTGAATAATATTCAAGCTGCGAATAAACAAGAAGATATAAATGCCGGCAATACTCAAAATATACAGAATACGCAGCCTTATCCTGTGAATCCAAGTATGGGAAATAACTCGTATAGTGTAAATTCGAACCAGGGGGGGCATACAACATCAGGATCTGGCGGCAATGGCGGAGGATATGTATATCCTAACAATAATAGTCCTGGATACGGATATCCCGGTAATAATGGATATGTGAATACTTGGAATCAGGGCTATGCAAGACCTGCCCACAAGAGTCTCACACCATATCAGATTGTTAAGATCGTCGGGGCGTCTGTTTTGTTGTTAGGTAGCCTTGTGCCATTTGTTGCAGGAATGAATGTAATAATGTGCTGTGTAGGGTCGATAGGTGCTATACAATATTCTGATATCTATGCCGGAACAGGATATGAAGCAATGTATATAGTGTTCAATGCCGCGTTGATCGTACAGCCGATAGTTTTGTACGGAGCCATAGCTGCTTTGGTTTTAGCTATAGTAAGAACTGATAAAACTGTATATAAAGCGGATGTGACAACAGCTAAATTTGTTTTAACACTTGAGCTTATAGTAGCATTGATGCCATTATTTTTGGCGATATTTCTTTCATTTGAGTATGACTCTAAGCTGAATTATCATTGCACCGTGGGAAATGCGTTTATATTTATAGGCTTAATTATTTCATATATAGGCTGCAGTAATAAGTAGAATAAAAAAATAATGAACTAATGTTCAATGGGAAAGAGAAAGTGTCAAATGACACATAAAAAAGGATAGCACGCCATCACTTCGTGAGCCGTGTCAGTAAGAGCAGGAGGATAAGAATATGAGTAACTACAATGAAAACAACTATGGAGGTGGTGGATTTTACACACCGAATGATCTTCAGGGAGGCAGTGGAAATAATAATGCATATCAATCAGGCGGTGGACAATATCAGTTGAACCAATATAATCAGGGTAATTCATACTCCAATGGGAATTATAATAATAATTCCTATAACCAGGGAGCATCACAGCAGTCTTATAATGGCTACAACAGTGGTTACAATGGTGGTAATATGAATCAACCATATAATAACCCATATGGTAATCCGTATGGAAATAATGGATACAATAATTATCCTAAAGAGTCAGCAGGCTTTGGAATTGCGTCTATGGTACTTGGAATTATTTCCATTGTGTTGATGTGTTGGCCGTATGTATCCATTCCAACATCTATAATTGGATTGATACTGGGGGCAGTAGGATGTAATAAAGTGGCAGGAAAAGGAATGGCAGTTGCAGGAGTTGTGTGCTCGTTAATTACATTGGGCATTGCAATTATTATTGTTGCAACCGGAGTTTCACTTTTAAATAATCTGGGAATTATGTAGGATTTTTGTTATGTATATTCGCTATAAACACATAGTTCCTATAATTTTCGTTATTGTATGTGCATCGCTGGTTGTTATTAAACTGGGTAATACAAATCTTGCTAGGGAATTACCATATGATTGTTATATATATAGAAAATATGGTATTTATTGTGCAGGCTGCGGTGGTACAAGAGCAGTTATGGAATTCCTAAATGGGAATATATTTGCAAGTATAAAATATCACCCGGCTGTTGTATATTCTGCCGGGGTGATGATATACATGATGTTTGAATATATCAGATCAATAGTAAAAAAGACGTAGCTGGTCATAAGTCCGGTTCCGTTTTATTTATTAATTGGAGTAATTATACTCCAATGGATTTTTAAGGATTATATGTTGATCTTTTGTGGTAGGAAAATCATATGAAATATGGGTGGATCACCTTATTAGGAGAGGGCTGATATTATCGGAGAAAACGAAGGCGATGGATTGTATCAAGTTATAGTGGTCTGATGTTCAGTATTTTAGGAGGAGTTTATGGTAAAACGAAGTAAAGTAATAATTGTCTGCACAATGTTCTTGCTTTCTTTGAGTATATGTGGTTGCGGTGGACTTGCAGGAAAGCTGGAGAAAACCTATGATCAGTATAATAATGGAGAGATTTCATATGAACAGGCAAGCGAGAAACTGGATAAGTTTAGGGAACTTGCAGATGGTTCAGAGGCACAGAGTAAAATTGATGAACAGGAAAACGAGCTTATTGAACTTCGAGCATCCAAATATGCTTTTGATGCTGCTGGGCAGTCAATGACAGATGGGAATTATGAAACGGCATTGTCCCAGTATGAGCGGGTGATAGAAAAAGATACAAATTATGAAGCCGCTCAGACAGGTATTGATACAGCGGGACAGAAATATCTCGAGACTGTACATGAACAGGGGAAAGCGTATGTTGATGACGGGGATTATCAGAAAGCAATCAAGTATTATGATGCGTCAGAAAGAGTTTATGATGATGGCAGTGCTGCAACGTGGATAACAGAAACTAACGCAGAATATAAGACTAATCTTGAGAACAAACTGGCTGAATATTCTAAAAATAAAGAATATCAGGAAGCCATAGTTTGTTGTGATGAACTGCGTGATTATTTCGGAGATGATTCGTATGGGACTAAAAGATTGGAATTGGAAAATGCATGGTCTGATCAAGTTCTTGTGGATTCTGAAAAATTGCTAAGTGAAGAAGAGTATGCAGAAGCATCAAGCATGGTAAAGATTGCAATGACAAAGGTGACGGATACTGGGGCATTGCAGGAGCAGCTTGATAGGATAATAGAATATACTCCAGTGGATATAACTACGTTGACACCAACAAAGGAATCAATCCCGGATGATTTTACCGTTGAAAAATGGACTACAACAGATAAGACAAACACAGGTGAAGACGGATATACAGGAGTAAAAATTGAGGACTATTGTTTTACTGGCGGTATTTTTGACAGCGAAAAGATGAAATATCGGAGATATTACCAGTTAGACGGAAAGTATGATACGCTTACAGGCATATTGGCGGTTCATGCAGATTCAGAAGAATATGACGAATATAAAGACGAATTTGGAATTTCGGTATATGTTTTGGGCGATGACAATGAATTACTATATACATATAAAGATGTAATTGCAGATTATCTTCATTGCGACGAACCTCCTGTTAGTTTTACGATTGATGTTAGTGGTCAAAGTCAGATAATGATTGCGTATGTATCAGCGGTAGGTCTCAATATTTTACAGTATTACGACGCATCAATGACAGGGGGACTGTTGAATATGGAATTAAAGAAGACATATGAGCCAAAGTAGGGTATTTAAGATTCCCCAATAATATTGACATGAAAAAATAGCAGGCATTCGGGTTTTAAGAATTCCTGCTATTTTTTATGCGATTAGTTGCAATAAAGACAATAAAAAATGCACTTTAGACATGCTTTTTTTTGCACATAAATGGCTATGGTAAAATATAAAAGGGCATTGGCGAACAAGAGTATAGAGGCGGAGAGAATAAATATGGATTTAAAAACGATCATTAGAGAAATGAAAAATGGCAATTTTAATAATTATGTGGAATTTTACAACATTACCAGCGGGTATGTATCTGTAATAATCCATAACATTATTGGAGATTCATTGTATGTGGATGGGGTGTTTACAGATATATACAATGAAATATACAAGTCCATTAATTCAGCTCCTGATGGGGTAGGCTTCTTACAGTGGATGGGTAAGGTTGTCACAATTAAAGCCTATGAATTTGTAAAAGAGAACTCAGACGATGCCGGTACAGATAATGTAACATACACTATGAAAGGTGATGTATCACAGGATGGTTTGACTATATTTATTCCTGAGGTAGCACTTTCGGATAATGAATTTCAGAAAAAAGTGTTTAGTACCGTAATGAACGGGGATCTGGAACACAAAACAGTGTTCTTTCTATATTATATCAGTGGACTTTCTGATCAGAATATCGCAAGCAGTATCCATATAAATGTGGAAAAGGTAAAGCATATTGTGGGAGATATACATAATGCTTTGAAAGATATGGTTATGTCTGTGTACGGAACCAATACTAAGACAATGTTACAGCTTGACATCAGACACGTGTTCTGGTCAATGTTTGTAAATGGGTATAGATATATTTTAAGCGATATACCTGAGAACATGCTTATGTATGGTAAGAGTGATGGTACATTTAAATCAATGGTAGCCGGGGCAGCAGCCGGAGGTGGTGCAGGTGCCGGCGTAGTGATTGGCGGGGGAGTGAAATCTACTGTTCCCGGAATTGGGGCAAATAGTTCGCCTGGAATTGGCACGGCAGGTGCGGGACTTAAAGGCGATTTGGTGAAGAATACAGGAATAGGAAGAACAGGAATAAGACCTGATATAAAAAGTGCTGCAGACGATGCCAAGGGAGCATTTAAAGGCATAGAGGTGGCAGATGCCGGCGCCGGAAAATTTGCTTCCGGTGAACATATTGCCAAGCGGGTAGCGGAAGTATCTGTTGACGATGCTTCAAAAGGTTTTTTTGGAACAGTTGCAGGCAAGGCTACGGTAGCATTGGCATCCCTTGCAGTTGCCGGTGGTATATGCGGTGGTGTATTTTTCTATCTCGGCAATAAGCCTAAGGATGATAATAATACAGATGATAAAGGTAAAGTGGCGGTTACAACAGAGGTGGTATCAAGTGACACTGCAACAGATGAAGATACTACAGAAGAGATTACAACTGAAGAAATAGTAGAGAGTTCCGATATGTATAATGTTCGTATTGAGATGATCCCGGAATTATACGGAGACACAGAATATGTATATATAGATGGAGACAAATATGGAGCTTTAAAAGAGGCGGTGGAAGGAGACAGCCAGGAATTTTCACCTAACAAAGAGTCGGGAATCCTTGGGACAGACAGCATATATGGCTATTGCAGCTCAGGAGTAGAGCAGTGGGATACATACAGCTATGATTCGTTTGCACAGAATCTTGGAACAAATAAATGGATTATAGTAAAAAGAAGTGACAGCCGGGTGTTAGATTTGAATTATTGCAACACTACTTTTGACCAACCAAGCTATGTTTCAAAAAAGTATGATGTGAAGACGGGAAATGAATTGACTTTAACTGATCTTGGAATTTCAGAAGATGAATTTAAGAATATTATTAAAGAACGGCTTACAGAAGAATATAGCACAAACAGCAGATATAGTTCGCTTGCTGATTCTTTTGGAAGCGATAGTGTGCAGAAATGTATAGATTGCAGGGTCGATAAGGCCTGTGAAGTTTTGTATCATACATATAATACGGATTTTGACGAATATTCTACTGATGATAAGACGGTAACACTCTGTGACCAAATATTCTTTGACATGGTACATGACGGAATTGTGTTTAATTGGAACACAGCATATACTTCTGGGGAAATATCTGATGGAATTACGGTATTTGTTCCATACAGTGACTTCGCAGATTTTAACGAAGACTATCTTCCGGATGATAATACATTTTCAGGTGAAGTAGATGGAACTATAAGTATTGATGTGGATTCTGATGGACAGGCAGATTCTATTGAATCAATGTATAACTATGACAATAGTTGGTCGAATGCTGTTGTTGTTAATGGAACTACTCTTGCGGATGATTTAGAAGATGTTTCGCCTAAGAACAGGTTTGTTATAAAAAAATCGGATGGTAGCTGCTATATGATCCTTACATATGCATCAGGAAGCATGTATCATTATAGTTTTGATGAAGAAAGAACATTTTATACATATGCTTATGATCTTACAAGTGGCGAACCTAAGTCTCTTGTAGACGGAACGACCAATATACGTGCGATATGTGCGTCGGGAGAATATGTTTTTTGCCAGGATGTGAATACCGGGGAATACGGATATTATTCTATTTCTGATGATGGCTTGGTATATGAGCCGGAGGTGTATACGGATGATACGGCACTTAGAAGATGCTATGGCTTGTATTCAAGAGAAATTGTTAGAAACAGTAATATGTATGCACAATTTGGACTTGTATATATAGACGATGATGATATTCCTGAACTTGTTATGCAGGATTCGTGGGAGGTGGCTCCAACTGCGGTATATTCATTTTATAATGGCAGGTTAGTAAGGCAAGGTGTGGGACATCCTTTAGGCGGCGGATATGTGGAGAGAGAAGGGATTTTCTGGGGCGATTCGGCCAGGTCTATGATATCACAGATATATATATATTCATATTCTGATGGGGTTTTTACGGAACTTATGCATGGACAGGATACCTACCTGGCTGAGGAAATTGATGGTGAATATAATTATAGTAAGGTATATTACATAAATGACACTGAAGCCACAGAGCAACAATATAATGACCGAATAAACGAGCTGATTGATCCGAACAAAAAGAAACTTTTTAGTGATGAGTGCAAAGAGGATCTTGATACGTTGATTAATAAAATAAACCAATTGTATTAGTAGAAAAGATTACAAATATTCGTTATAAAAAAAGATCAATGTCCAGCAGGGAGGAGTTAAGTAGTGCATGGAAAATGTATATTATCACTTTGTGAGCTGAGTCATGCAATGGAGGCTGAATAGATGGATTATCAAAGATTACAATATTATATAAGTCAGATGCAACAGGGGGATTTTTCGAATTATACGGACTTTTATGCAATGACATCCCAGGATATATATAGAACTATATTGGATATTGTCGGAGATCAGACAGCCGCGGATACGTTAATCGGACAGGTTTATGATGATATTTATACATCAATAAATGATATATCCGGTGCCGGTGAATTTGAAATGTGGGCCAGAAATAAAGCGGTTCATCACTCAAATCTCTACCTTAACAATGGACAGGCGGTATCGCAGAGTGATAGTCGTGTAATATGGACAGGTTCTTCACCTAATGAGGATACAACTTTAATTGGTCCAGTTAATGAATCAGGTGAGGAGACGATTTTACTTCAACCGGATAATGGGGAAGTAATTGATGTTGCTACTAACGAAAAACAATCGGTTGATCCGTGGAAAGGCTACAAACCGGAGCTTTTTAGACAGGAAATTTACGGACCGGAAGTAGGAAATAAATTAGTAAAGAAACGTTTTTTTGGAACAACCGCAGGCAAGGTGATAGTGGTAATAAGTACTGTTGCGGTTATAGCTGTCGGTGTGGCAGCCGGGATATTTGCAAAGAAGTACTTTGATTCTCGAAATGATGAGGCAGTGAATGGTAATACCACAGAGGCAGTAAAAGAGAAAACTACAGAAGCTGCCCCAAAGGACACGACAGAAAAAAATAATGATGCCACAACTGAAGTAGCGACAAAGGAAACAACACAAGTCCCTACGGAGGCGGCTACTGAGGTGACTACAGAAGCAGCATTTGAGCCATATGAAATAGCTGACGCTGACTGGCCTAAGTTAATACGCGGTGGTGTTACTAAGGATGACATGCAGATAATCATTACATATTGTTGGCTCGAGGCGTATTGGTATCAGAATCAAGAGAATGAATGTTATACAGATGATCGGTGCTATAAGGTACAGATGTGTTATACAGCATTTCATGATGAATTTAGCAATGTTAAGGTTACTAGCTATGGCAATTTTGGACAGCCTGATTATACATTGCTGATAAAGAAAAGTGATTATCTTAATTTGATATCATCATTTTCCGATGGGGAGATGCCAGAGTTTATATATGAGGAGTATAGCTCTGAGAACGATTTGCATGATGAGGACGATAGTATTTATTATTCTCCGACATATGATGTTGAAAATGATAATTTGTGGTCAAAAGGAATAATAAACAGTGCTACTTGTTATGAAGACAGGATAGAGGCTGATGTTACAGTTACATTGTCAGATGATGAGGGAAGTCAGCGGTTTGAATGTACTGCTTATTTTATTAAAGTTGGCGATAAGTACAGATTAAATAGAATTGTAAAAAATAGCAGTGAGGATCTTACACCATAGGCGATGTGATACAAGATTAGAAAATATTCTGGTTATATTTAAAAAAAGCATTTATCACATGGAGGAAGAACATGACTAATGAACAAATAGTGGTTGCACTTATAATCTTTGGAGCAGCGATTGTTGCGTTAGCATTTATTTTTAAACACTATAAAGCTGCAAAGTTTGAAGAAAAGACAAAGCACGAAGCCTACAACAACATGAAAAAAGGTGGAGATCTGACAGATACGGTACTTAACATTGCTCCTGTATATAATCCTGTACCACCTGTGAAGGATGATTATTCCATAAAAAAGCAGAATGAAAAGGCACAAAAGCAGGTTGAACAGGTAATCTTTTTGACAGAAAAGGAAAAAAAAGGAGTAAAGATCTGTTTAAGGTGTGATGCGGAAAATAAACCTGAGAATAAATTCTGTCTGGTTTGCGGTTATAGATTAGGTGGGGATGATTAGAAATATGAATACAGATCAATATAATAATTTTCAAGATATGTGCGATGAACAGAAAAAGATAGAAAAGGAAGAAGGGAAGGCACGACTTAGAAAGGTTATATTTATAACAGATATGATCTTGCTTGTGGTGTTTTCAGCCATCATAGTATTTTGCCTGATAAATACTAAGAAGGACGAGGTAGATCCAGACGTAAGCAATTCTGTGGAAAATCCCAGAATAGATATTAACAACAACAAAGTCACATATGATGTAATAGAGTTTGGATCGTATCCCCAGAACGTATCTCATACGGATGATGTATCTGCACTTGATGCTGAAGATTATGAGCCTATACAATGGTATGTTTTATCGGTAGATGATAATGTTGCAACCTGTCTTGCCGTAGACTGTCTGGATGTAAAGGAATTTAATGAAAGTGATAAGGCTGTTTTTTATTTACAGAGCTCGCTTAGAGAATGGTTGAATAATGATTTTTTAACTAATGCGTTTACAGCCGAAGAGTTATCTGCACTGGTACCGGTCAAACCTATAAGCAATAAGGCCGGTGAGAGTGAAAAAAAGTTATACGAGGAAGAAGGCGTGGATGATAAGGTTACGTTGTTGACTGAGGAAGAGCTTACAGATGTGAAGATGGGATTTTGTGCCGGCAATAAGATGAGCGGTATAAGAACTGCCAACGGAACACAATTTGCAGGGGATGAGCAGGTGCAGGCAACCTATTGGGTACGTGACATTGGAGAAAAGAAAGCTGACGTGATTAAGGCAGGAGACACAAAGTATGGTGGAATGTATATTGGAAATAGTGGCTGTCTTTCACATAATGCAACATTTTATACAAAGAAACTGGGGGTGAGACCAGTGATACATGTGGATCTGTCAAACGCAGAATATAAGAAGGTCGGAAGTGAGAGATTAGAGTTTGAGATATCGGAGTAAATTTGAAATTTAATTATAAAAATACAAAATGATGATTAGTTTACGGGAGGAATGATAATGTTTTGTAAATGGTGTGGCATGAAAATGCCGGCGGGAACTACCGTATGTGGTAATTGCGGTGGAGAACAGGATCCTATGTCCAGTGGAAATGTATTTGAGCGTATTGGTGAAAATTATGTACCTGAGCAGCCACAATATACCGGTGATACATATGGATATACGGGACGTGAACAACAGACGTACAATAGCCAGCAGCCCAGGATTGAATATGTGTATTCAAGATGCAGATGTACTTCATGTGGAAGAGATATAGATGCAGGTCCGGTTTTATGTGATGACTGTGCAAACAATATGAAAGCAAGACATATCGGAAGGCAAAGACAGGCAAAAAAGCGGGTTATGACACTGGGAATAGTTGCGGCTGTGTTGTTTGTTATCTGCATAGCGGGTACTTTTGCTATGGTTTCTATGAAAGGTAGGAATGGACAAAAAAATACAGAGGGCATATCAAATAATGATGGTATAGCTGAAACAACCGGTGAAGCTAAATCTCAGAACGACAATAGTATAACAGAGATTGCAACAGGTTCAGATGCAAAACACGAGAATGATATACAGGATATTTCTATACCCAAAACCAGTCCAATAGCAGAGACTGAGATGGAAAAGGCAGGTTATAGATACAAATATGAACTGAAGATAGAAAAAATACCAGCTGACATTAATGACAGTGCAGATTAAACTCACATTTTATAGATTAAAGAAAACGGAGGAAACAAATATGGCAGATCAATTTGGAGGTTATAAAATTTCATATACGGTAGATATGGTGTTCTGTATTGATTGTACAGGCAGTATGGACAACACATTGGAGATGGTAAAGAATAATGCATTGACGTTATATCAGGATATCTCCAACAGCATGGCTCAGAAGGGAAAATATATCGATTGCTTAAGAGTCAGAGTTGTGGCGTTCAGAGATTATGTTGCAGATAAGGAAAAGGCTATGATGGTTACCAATTTCTTTAAGTTGCCTGAACAGGCGGCGGATTTTGAGAACTGTGTCCGCAGCTTGTATGCCCATGGTGGAGGCGATGAGCCGGAAGATGGTCTTGAGGCATTGGCATATGCCATTAAGTCTAACTGGAATACAGAGGGAATGAAGAAGAGACAGGTAATCGTCGTGTGGACAGATGCTTCAACACATCCTTTAGGATATGGCATGAAAATGCCAAACTATCCAAATGGTATGGCCAGGAATATGCAGGAGCTTACAGCATGGTGGGGAGACAAGCAGAATGATGGCTTTGTAGATCAGAAGGCAAAGCGATTGCTGTTATTCGCCCCTGATAAGCCGGGCTGGTCAGATGTTTCAAATAACTGGGACAATGTAATACATTTCCCATCACAGGCCGGTGAGGGCTTAAAAGAGTTTGAGTATAGTCAGATAATTGCCACCATAGCAAATTCAATCTAACTGTAGTCGAACACAAGGAAGGAGCTATGTTTTCATGAATGTGAATTTTATAGATGTTGTCAGCACCCATTTTTCTTTTTGTCATGAAATGATAGAGGATAAAGGTGAGGATAGCGGCTTTGAAGCATTTAATGAAGTGGCAGGGATTGTCGGTGCATTCGATGGCTGTGGAGGTCTTGGAGCTAAAAAGTATCCGGAGGCTGATGATAAGACCGGTGCGTATCTTGCATCGAGAACAACCGGAGGAGCAGTAAAGAAATGGTTTGATGATTGCTGCGATGGAGGCATGGGATTTAATGTCGAGGCCTTGAAAAGAGAAATAGATATAAGGCTTCGGACAGGCGAAAGGTATTGCGGAAATGCCGGAATAAAGATGAAGGGTACGATGGTTAGAGATTTCCCAACAACACTTGCAGTGGTTGTCGCCCATATCAGTGATAAAAATATTGTCACCGAGCACATCTGGGCCGGCGATTCGAGAACATATATGCTTAATGCAAATGGTCTTATGCAGATATCCGTTGACGACATAGATGGTGAGGATGCACTCAGTAATATTGCCAATGATGGTGTACTTACAAATGTTGTTTCATCTGATGGAAGATATGAACTTCACCATAGAGGTGTGAAGGTTACAGAGCCATGTCTGTTATTTGCTGCGACGGATGGATGCTTTGGATATTTGTCGTCACCTATGATGTTTGAGGCGTTTATATTGGACGCTTTAATAAATGCTGAGAATATTGAAGACTGGAAGCAGCGTCTGCATGACAATCTTGGAACATATTCCGGGGATGATTATACATTTGGGCTTATGGCATTTGGGTTTGAAAGCTTTATTGATATGAAGAATTTATACTCAGAAAGATATAAGTACATTGCAGATATTGCCCAGAGGTTTGAAAGTGCAGATGAAGGGCAGAAAGAGAAAATCTGGAATGAATATGCTGCAAATTATTATAAGTATTATTCATAAAATGAGGATGGTTGTATTATATGCAGGCAAATGATGAAGAGAAGAAGATAATATTTGGATATACATTAGATAAACCACTTACAAATGACAACGCCGGATTTTCCAAATGGGGATTTGGAGAAAAGAATGGGCAGCAGTATTTTATAAAAGAGTTTTTGTCGCCTAAATATCCGGTGGACGACAGTACGGTCGGTTCTGTCCAGAAGCAGGCTAAGATAGAGATCTGCAGGCAATATGAGAAGGAGAAGCTGGCTTTATATAATGCTATAAATGATTGCTCGGATGGTAATTTAATAAGGGTACATGAGTTCTTCAGAAATGATTCGGCGTATTATATTTCCACTGAAGTAGTTAAAGGTGAAAAGCTTGACGCAAAGCGGATCGCCACATTACCTGCGAAAAATAAATTGCTTATATGTGTGATTGTATCTCATGCAATGGCTATGCTGCATTCCCGGAATATTGTCCATGCGGATATCAAGCCCGACAATATATTAGTTACAAATAATCCTGTCAGGGCGAAAGTTATTGATTTTGATTGCAGCTTTTTTGTGGATAAAAGTCCTGAACTGGGTGAGGAGCTTAATGGAGATTTTGTATATCTTTCACCGGAAGGTTTTCTGCACATTGCTGAAGTGGAATCAAATCTAACTTGTGCAATGGATGTGTTTGCACTGGGAATTGTTTTTCATGAGTACCTTACGGGACAGATGCCGGACTTTGACAGTAGGAAATACCAGTATGTTTATGAGGCTGTCCTTGATGGAGGCAAGGTCTCCTGTAATCCGGGAATAAAGCCGGAGTACAAAAAGATCATAGAGAGTATGTTAAAGAGGAATCCTAAGGAGAGACCAAATGCTCTTGAGGTGTACTATGAGTTTGCTAATATTTTGAAGGCTGGAGAGGAAGCGTATGATGAGGCAGCAGCAACAGTAGCACCTGCACCAAAGCCGTCGAAACCAAAACCAAAACCGCCGGCACCAAAGCCGGACCCGCCTGCGCCAAATCCAACTCCACCGGCACCAGGTCCAACTCCTGTACACCATGAGTGCGGAAAGCAAAACCGAACCGGGAGGATACTACACTTATCCGCAAGCCCTGGAGCAATTCCATGTAAGCGATGAGCGCACGGCCGTAGAAGTGGAACGTGCACTGAAATCATTGGGACGAGAACCGGTTTGGAAAGACTGGGATGCTTCTTTTGACCAATTTGCATCAACACGATAGCATACAGATAGTATTACACTTAGTCATACAGCCTTTCATAATAATCGTTTCACTTTAGTGATGATAGTTTATCACTAAGGACATTCAATTATATCACCGTAGTGAAGAAATTTAATCACCTGAGTGAAACGATAAAATCAACCGTTAGATAATATGGAAAGATACAACCGTCAAATCATTCTCCCCGAACTGGGAGAAGAAGGACAGCAACGCATCCAACGCGCCAAAGTCCTTATAGTCGGTGTAGGCGGACTGGGATCTCCCGTCTCCCTTTACCTGACAGGCGCCGGAGTAGGCACCATCGGACTGATGGAAGATGAAGTGGTAA
>ENA-USTZ01000050-USTZ01000050.1-human-gut-metagenome-genome-assembly--contig:-NODE-50-length-58742-cov-27.911310_pt1 | contig 58742 bp, 97 predicted proteins | sample MGYA00250049_ERZ773375 | MGnify/ENA primary metagenome ERZ773375 (study PRJEB29103, sample SAMN06111956) | human gut metagenome | biome: human gut; feature: ankylosing spondylitis patient; material...
TCTCTCGATTGAGCTGTGCAAGAGCTACCACCAGCGTTCCTGTGGACTGTGCGAACTCGTGTAGAGCCATGCTGATTTCCGTGACGGCACTGTATCGGTCTTTTGCTCCGGCTTGATGGATAAGTTGCAAATAGTCGATGAACACCACTTTTGCCTGCATCCTGATGGACTGCGTTCTAATCCATCCAACGCCTTTACCGGCGGCAGAGCGAACGTACAGCGGATATTTCTTGATGGCTGCCAGTCGGTCAAGCTCGTTAATGCTGACGGTCTTGTTTTTGACCGTGTGAAGCGGTACGCCTAGCTGGTTTGCGATGATACGAGCATAGAGGGTATCAGGGTCGGTTTCTAAGCTGAAATACGCCACCTTGCGTCCGTTCTTTGCTATTTCACAGGCAAGCTGCAAGGACAGTGCGGTTTTACCTGCGCTGGGTCTGCCGCCGATCACAACAAAGTTGCCCGGAACAAGATGCAAGTTGTTGTCCAGCACTTTAAGCCCTGTGCTGATATACTCCGGCTTATCATCAAGCTTGCGGATGTAATTGTCTATACCGTCACACATGGGTATGAAGTCGCTTCTCTCGTTGTGCAGGTTGATAGCTTCGCCTAGCTGCTCATAGATGCCTGTCAGGTCTGCGTATCTGGTCGAGCCATCAACGATCTGGAACGCAAGCTCTCTGGCTCTGGACAACGCTGCCTGTTCCTTGACGATTCTAGCCCATCCAAGCATCATGTCATGGGTGACGTTGCGGATGAACTCTGCACCGAAGGCATCCAGGCATTCACCCATTGCTTTCTTGCAGTTATCGTACCGTCCCATGACTTCTACCGGGTTCCACTTGTCGTTGTGTTCCCAATAGCCGCAAATGGCAGCGAATGTATCATGCAGTTCTGGGCAGAAATCGTCGATTTTAAGGTCTTGCAGCACATCGGCGTATTCCGAGAACGTGAGAACTGCCCCCAGCAGGATGTATTGGGTCTGATTTTCAATATTCACCGCAGAAAGTCTCCCTCGTCAGGCAATTCAGTCATTGTTTGCTGATAGCCACCGTTCCAGTCCTTCACGTTACGCATCCAGTTCCGTGCAGCAGCTTTCCAGTCTTTCATAGGCGACTTGCCGACTTTCCAGCCATTCGCCGTGAAATAGTCAACGAACCGCTCTGCTTCTGATTCTATGTAACCCTTGTCCGCAAAGTATTCTTTTGCTTGCTCGATAGTCGGTGCCTTGAAGCGTTTGACTTCGTTGGTATTTTTCTTTTCACATTTTTCTTTTTTATCAGATTCAGATACAGAATCAGATACAGATAAGCTACCATTCGTATCAGTTGGTATGTTTGGTATATCATTTATACCATTCGTATCCTGCGATACCATTGGTATGCTTTCGTATTTTTTATCGTTCCAACGCTTGTTTATATTTTTCTTGTTTGCTTCTCTTCTACGCTTATCACGTTCTTCCATCTTCTGCACGTTCATATTATCGAACGCTTTTACGACTTTCCAGAGCATCCGCATAGCACGGTCGTTGTCGTATGCTGGCTCAAGTCCAGTCTCAACATACTGCGCGTAGTTGCGGATAAATGCTCTAAATTCCTCGTCCGTCAATTCGTCCATCGCATGAACGTGTTCCAACAGAAGAATCATTGATATTCTAGGCTTGTGTTTCTGCTCCATACTCAATCCTCTCTGTAACGGCTGTTCCACCGGCTGATGATTTCTTGTCGTCCGTCTTTTTCGTCATACGGTGACAAAACGCCATCTTCACCAAAGCTATAGTAAGCGCTATTGCTCGTTGATGCATTATGACACTTTTCACACATAATCATCCATGTTGTGTGGTATCTTCTCTTTGAATCCACTTGATGCAATCCATCGTGATACAGCGTCGGAATAGACCCGCAGAACGGACATCTTTTGAGCTCTTCCATCTTTAATCCTCCTCAAAATAGACACTCAGCGTCAGATTCACGCAGCCAACCTTCGCCCGGAATATTGACTATCTCATAATACTGCCGTGCAACGTAGATTGTTTTCTGCCCATCCTCAGCGATCAGACCGACAATCAGATAGTTGTCAGCAGCCGTAAAGAACCAAGGGTTGCCCTTGTAAGTCTCGCCCTTCATCCAGCCCATTAAGGTGTTTACGGCTTTTTCAATGTCCTTGTCGGGACAGTCTGGGTTGTCGTATGCAAAGAAATCCTCAGGAAATTTAAGCTTTTTCACTTTCTAAATCCATCTCTCGTTCTCGTGATTCGCTTATGTGCTTTGACAGGCCTTGTGCCTTTGCCGTACGCTGGGCGGATATGCTTCGCCTTAATGTATCCACAAGGCGGCTTCGGCCCGAAGTCGAAAAGGCTCAAGTCCATAATGATGATGCCAAACTTCTTGTTCGTCATGCTTACTGCTCCTTACGCATACCATTTCAGTGCTTCGTTAAAGATTTCCACGCCTTCTGTAAATCCAAGCCTATCTAAGGTTTCGCACATAATGCCATCCATCACGCCATGCACACGCTCCTCATCGTCTCCGTATGCTCTGTACGCTTCTCGCATGGCAGCCGTAAACGCGTCAATCATATCTTGCGTAATAACGATATTGTTTTCCATAAGCCCTCCTATACCATCGGAAACGCCATCCAATGCGTTACCGTCACGTCTTTTGGCAGTCTCTCGCCTATCTCATCCCAGAACTGACCGTCTGCGTAACAGCCAAGAAAGTACGCTGTCGGCGAAATTCCTTGCAACATTTTTCCATCTTTATCACGCCACGTTGTCTTAGTCGCAAGTAACAAAGGCTGCGTCCGCTCTCGTGGCTGTTCGCTTGCTGGATGCCAAAGTGTGTTAGCCATTGTCTTTCCTTTCTTCAAAATTTGCGCAATATTCAGGTGGAATGTCAAACGGCTTTTTGAACGGCACTTTGCAAACGTATCTGTAATATTCTCTATCTCTTGCGGAACGCTTATAATATAGGTTCTTGCACCGGTCGCAAATAGACGGTTGCTTTTCTAGCGCATTGTGAAAAATCAAGAGAATCACAATAACAGCGCAAGCTATGATTTGAACTGCTTTTAATGCAATATCAAGCATTGCCCTTTCTCCCTTCAATCTCCGTCCCATACACCGTCAGGCCGCATCTTTGCAAACGCCAGCAAACCATACAAAGCGCGTTTGGCGTTGCCCTCTGTGGCGTGCCAGTAGTCGCTATCGTCTACATCGTCACCTAGTGCGGAGATGGCTTTTTCAAGCATCGGAATGCTTTCTGCGCCTGTTTTGCCATAGATGGAGCGGATGCCGTTTTCTCCAAACACATCTTTACGGTAGTAAAAGTCCGCATAGTTCCATGTGACGTTAAGCCACAGTTCCCTTGTTCCGCCGATGGCTCTCATACCGCCTGAGATAAAATGTGCGCTATCCGCTTTAAGCGTTTCGTGCGTTACAGGGTCGCACAGCGAAATATCATAGCTCATCTTTCTTCTCCCATTCTTTGCATCCACGTTCGTCCCACACGAAGTCTGCAACGTGTTCTGACTGATCGTTCACGCACACGCCCTCCGGCTCTGCGTACCATTTGCAAGAACCACAGAACGGCTCGGATTTGTTCTTGCAGGATTTTGCCGTGCATCGGATAGCCTTGCCAGCAGAGAACTGTTTGATGCCCATGCAAGAGCAATGTTCGGTGGTGCAGTAAACATCCATTATTTCTCCCCTCTCTTTCTCCTTCTGTTGGCATTGAACCGCCCGATCACTCGCTTATACTCCTCATAGCACTCCGGGCACAGGTCGCCTGTGTCCCTGCGCCATCCCCAGTCTTTGAAGTATTCGTCAGGGTTCATCATTCTACCGCACAGAACCGCTCCGCAGCGGTCGCATACTCGCTTGTGGTAGATTCCTCTGTCAGTTTGCATTAGTCTCTCCTTAGTATCAATCGACTTTTGTTACAACTGTATCTGCTCCATTGACAGTGACCCATCCGTGCTTCAGTCTGGCTTCAGCTTCTTTCATCTGAATCAGTTCTGGCGTAATGGATTCAGACACAATACGGTTCGATTCAGCTTCTGCTTGAGCTTCGATCACTTTCACATCGGCTTCCGTCTGAGCCTTCACCTTGTCCGTCTCAGCCTGTGCAAGAGCGGTCTGCTTGTTCAGTTCAGCAATCTCTGCGTCTTGTTTTGCTTGTTCTTTCGCTCTAATTTTTTCGGTGAGGGTGTCGTCCAGCTCTACGTCAATCACGAGGGCGCTTGAAACGTTGATTCCATATTCATTGGTAAGTTTTTCATTCAAATAGCTTGTGATTGCATTGTTTACTTCCGTTTTCTTTTCGGAGTAAATGTCCATTACAGAAAACTGTGGCGTAACTTCCTTGACGTAGGCGATAATGCTGTTCTGAATACGGCTTTCGACAAGCGTTTCGCCATCCATTCCATTAAAACGGCTGTAAAGTTCAACAACACGGTCTGGAATGAAGTTATAATTTACGGTAAGGTTTACTCCAACCATTCCACCGCTTGCGGGGGCATCAATGTGCCAATCTGCGTGTTTTTTTGCGTTATAATCTGCTGGGTCGTCTGAAAAAATGAGCTGCTGTTGGCTGATAGGGAACTTGCTAACGTGCTTCATGGGAGAAAGAAAGTGCCAGCCCTGCGACAAGGTGTTCTGCTCAACGCCTCGTGCAGAATAAACAACGCCTACATACCCAACAGGCACTCTTTCCAAACACAGCAAAAGAACCACTGCAACAAAAAATGCTGCTACCACAGAAGAAATAATAGTTGCTACCTTTTTCATGTTTTACTCCTTATCGTTAAAATTGTTGATAATCAAAAAAGCTACCGCCCATGATAACAAGAAGAACGCAACAAGCTCTTTCATTTTTCCGTCACCTCTCTGTACTCCACGTCAATCCCTTTCGGCAAAGCCGTCTGGTACTTCTGGGCGAGCTCTTCTGCGCTCTGGGCATCGCCCAACGGCTGTTCAGGCGGCGCAACGGTGACTTCCACGTTGTCACGCATACCGAAGTAGTTCTTGGCTCGGAAAATCCACTCTGCCGGGTTCTCCTGACCGTACATACCGTTGTACGCCCACATGGACTGCATTTGCAGAATAAGTTTCAGAATGTACTTCTGCTGCAAGCTGTCGTCACGGCGCTTGCCTGTCATAATCTGTCTCAGGCTAGGCCATTCGATGCCAAGCACCAGCGCAATCCATTCCACCACAGGAGAGATTCTGGCTTCAATGCAAGCGTCAAAGAAGAAGTCAAGGCGTTGCTGCACTTCAATGGGATTGTTCATGTCCACGCTCGGAAGATCTCCAAAATACTTTGCCGCAATCATGCCTACAACTTTCTTGTCCTCTTCATCGCCGATTCTTGACTGCAAATCCCCTGTGTTCATCATTTTCAGCTTCTCGATAGCCAACTCTTGTTGTTCTCTCACCTTTTTACTCACCTGTGAGCGGATAGATTTCCGCTTGTTAAGCATCTGTTGTTTCTTCTTCTCACGTTCTTTCTCACGCTTCGTAGCAGCTTGCTCTTTTGCCTTTTGCGCTCGCTTCTCACGCTTTTTCTTTTCGGCTTCGGTCAGCGGCGGTCTGCCACGACCACGCTTCGGGGGTGTTGCCAAGAGTTATCACCTCTTCATTTTCGTTTCGATTTTATCCAGCTTGGTTGCAATCCACCAGACGGAACAGCAACCGTCCAACTGCCGCCACCAAGCGCACTTTTCTTTCTCACAGATGCACCGACCAAGCGGATTGCTGGTCATCTTCATCGGACAGTAAAGTTCGTTGTCCATGATTTTTCTTAACCCTCCAACTGGAGATGAGCGTTTACCATCTTGACTGGAAAAAGCTCATCTATCTGCAAAAACTCTCCGCTTTTTAAGCTGACACCGCCAGACAATTTACTTACCGAAAGGTTCACGTTAGCTTTCACGAGAATTTCGCCGTTAATCTCAAACACATCTCCATACTCCAGACACCCAAAATTTATTTCTTTTCTCTCAATGTCGCAAATTTCCATCATTTCCACCCCATCACAACAGCCGTACAAACGACCAGACACACGTTGATGAACAGCCAGACGAGCATTGCCTGACGCTTCTCAAACAGGTTGCTTGCCATGTCTTTGATTGTTCGTTCGGCCTGAACCACTACCGCCAGCAGGACTAAGCAGACCAGCCAGCGGGTTGCAAATTCAAACATCATCGTTACCACCTGTTCATAATTTCAAATTCTCTCATGTGAAGTTTCTCACCGCAAAACGGGCAAAGCCGTTCTTCTTGAAATTCCTTCTTTTTCATATACGCTTCATGCTTCACGGATGTCATGCATCTATCGTAAGAATAGGTCAAAATAAAATGAACCGATTTTTCCCTGTGTTTTCTTTCAAAACGTCACAGCAGTACCGAACAAGTCGTGTGGGCGGCATCAGCTTTTTCGGAATCAGCGTCCACATGGACACAGGCTTGTCTTTGTACCGTGGCATGGCAATGGAGCATTTGATTCCACGTTCTTCCATCGCTTTGAACTGCTCACGGATGAAATAGACCGTCTCCGGCGCATCTGCTGTGGTGTGGCTGTTGACCACCTCAAAGTTGATTCAGGCACGATCAGCCAGTGCCACAAGCACCTGTGAATCCTTGCCGCCAGAGTATGTGACCATGAGCGGTTTCTTGTACCGATGTTCTGACAGCCTTGCCGCGTCCTGCAACCGTGCGATTGCAAGCTGTTCCTTGTCCATTGTTACTTCCACCTAACGTCCTCCCTCCACCTAACGTCCTCTATAATGTTTGAATTTTCAGGTGTGCAAAACTCGCACAGAGTACATATAGTTTTCCTTCCACAAATCGGACAAATAGGAGTTTTCTTATTATCTGCCATCGCAGTTGCAACTCGTGCATCACTCACAGAAATGTCAGTATTGCAGAAGTAACAAGTGAATGTTGCTCTTTTAATACGGCAAAACTTTGAATTTATTGAAGTGATTTCCAAAATAGCTTCTTCCGAAAATATTGCCATCAGCTCCACCTTTCTCTCAACTTTTTCTCGACCTGTTCTGACTTTGCGGTGATGTAATCCGCAAACTCGTCAGGCGTCATGTCCTCGTTCTTGAACTGCCCGACCATCTCCCAGTACCTGTCACCAATGCGGATGATTTTCTGCACCTGTTCATCGGTTAGGTCTGCATCACACCGAAGGTTCTGAACCAGTGCGCCCCATGTTGTGGCGATGCCATCCAGAGCCATGCGAAAACCGTACAACTGGTTCTGCCGTGCGATTTTGCGGAGGTTGGTCTGCTTGACCTGTTTGCCGCACAGAGGGCAGTTCCCGAATTTATTCATCTGGCTGCTCCTTGTTTTTAATGGTGACTTTCAAGATCACAGTCTTCCCGTCTTTGGTATCCCAAGCATAACCATAAAAGCCTTGTTTTTCTTCTTCTGCTTTGGAAACAAACCAGTCTCGAACTGCTTCTACTGATTCATCCGTAACACAAGTTTTATCTTTCCACTCTTTTCCATTTGCTTTTACGGTTCCTGCGTAAATGCCAAACATCCCACACCCAACATGATATTCAGCCATTTTTATTCTCCTTTGCTTCAAGGCGAGAGAGCCAGCGTTTGTATTTAGCATCCTCAATTTCAAGCTCTGCGTCCCAAAATTCGCATTCGGAATCGAGGCTATTTCCAAACCAAGCATCGCATAAAGCAGTGACTGCGTTACTTATGTCCGCAAATTCTTCCATCAGATTTGCTTCGCACTCCGCAACGCTCTTCGGTGTCGGGTTCGTGCCGTCCAGCGCACGGCGCAGCTTCAACGCAGCCTTTGCCAGTTCGGATGCTTTTTCTGCCAACTGCGCCAAGATTTCCGTCTTAGGCAGAATGTCTGAAACTTTCTTGCTCACTTCTGTTCTCCTTTCAGTCGATGTATCGCCACGCAACGATTGATTCGTTATGCAAGACATAATCGTTGTCGCACAAGAACCAGCGTTTATCGCCGTACCTTCTATAAGCAATGTCTTGCTCTCCACTATCAAACTTGATTTCAACTGCTATCCCGCTTTGCGGTTGAGTAGTCATGTTGTTCCATTCGTTCTTGTTTCCGTTGTCTAGTTTTTCTTTGTTTGGCTCTAACCAGTCATTCAGTTCTTTCATGCAGGACGGGCAAAGCTGAATCGGTTCTTCGCCCAGTCCAAAACGGTTGCGTTCCACCGTGCAATCTAAGAACAGAATCGAATTTGCAGTACCGTAGCAATCGTTTATGTCAGGTACTTTCCGATTAAAAATCTCACCGCACCTGTCGCACTTAAAGACAACACTCACTCTTTTATTCCCTCCATTCTTGAACCACAGTTAGGGCAATAATCAAAATCCGATACACGTTCATACGGCGAGAGTTTATATTCTGCTCTACACTTGTCACACTCGATTGAGTTGCTTTCATGGTCGTAAATCCATTTTGCTTGTCGTTCCTGTTCTCCTTTCAGCCAGTCGTTGAGTGCAGCCATGCAAGAGGGGCAAAGAAACGGTTCATCATAGCAGTCGCAACTCCAGTAGTCCCATGCGTCATGCACGTTCTTGTCAACCAGAATCACGGCATTGGGCTTATGTCTCCCCATCTCATCGGGCGGTTCAGGATTAAACACTTTTCCGCAGCGGTCACATTTCATGCTCATGTTCTTTCTCCAATCTCTTTAGTAGCCCATCCACGTCATATCGCCAATGGACACGCAGCCTTTTTGCTTTGACCTCTATCCCCTCTTGCTCTGCCCACTGCCAAGGGATGCTCTTGCGGCTCTCGTTGTATCGGAACGCCAGAACCTTGCTGGCTGGAATTGCAAAGGTGCGGTTGACCGCCCGGTAATTGACTATCACATGGGCGGTCTGACCGCTGTACCCCATTGCATTCACCATGTCTGTGATGTGCTTTTCCTTGCGGTATTTGCACTTTGCCTTGTCGTACTTGCCGAACACCTTTTCCAGAGGGATAGAGGGCGTTTCAATGGTTTTCAGCTCAAACAGGTGGTTCATCGGGTAACGGTACACAAGGAAGTCGCAGATGTTGTCGATGGAGAAGGACAGGTTTTCGTTGCCGCCGTAGTAGGTTGCAGCACTGTCTTTCAGCCGGTAGCACCACGCATCGGATGGGACGGATGCTTTGAAGTCTGCTTCAAACTGCTTTCCGGTGTTCATTCGTTGTCCTCGATTTTTTTGGCTTCTCTGATACGCAGTCGGAAAAGTTCGCTATTTGCATATCGTAGTTGCCAGCTACCAAACCAGCCTTTGTGAACAAGTTTTCCGGCGCAGTAAACAAACTCCTGCTTCATCAAGTCATCAAGTGAAATGATGTAACCTCCCGGCTTATACTTTCTTTTGCTCATCCTCGCTCACCTCTAAATTCACTTCCGAGAAACCGCTTCTTGCCACGCTCCCGGTGTTTGCCCTCGTAGTTGCGGTGGTACACGCTCTGGCTGTGGTTCAGCTCATGCACGAATGCCTTGCGCTCTTCGAAGTCTTTCTTCTCTGCCTTGTACTTCTCGCAAGTGTCGTGGCAAGCTGTGTAGCGTGATGTGCAGTTGAGACAACAAGTAATCATTCCAATTCACCCCACTGTTCAGCCATTGCTTTTGCAATGCCAGGATAAGTTTTACTTCGTTCTTTTGAATGACCGCCTCCCATCCAATGATTCTTTTCTCGCAATTTTGGCGGCAACGTCATCATGTAATCGCGCACGTTGTCCGTCTCCTTCAAAAGAGGAAGGCTTTTAAGCCACAAGCAGGTTCGCTTCTGCTCCGGGTGTCCAAACTGCCAGGGATTAATAATCTGGTCTGGCTTTCGGTATAGCGTAGACATCACGCAAACCAAATTCTCAACCACTATATGAGGAACATCCGCGTCGATAAATTTCATAAAGAAAGACGCGGCTTCCTCACGCAAGCGTAGTGGCTTTCTCCCCTCTGCTAACCAACGTGCACACGAAACAGCCAAATGTGTGCAAGGCGAGTGCGCAATGAGCAAATCCCACTTGCCGACTTCATGCGCCACGCCGTCCATCGTTACGATTTGCCCCCCCCTCAATGGCTTTGAGCGCATCTCCAAGAATATGCCACTCAGGATGCCAACCGGACGGTTCCTGGATGTCGCATGAGTAAGCTTGGTGACCTTTTGCCCGGAAAGCCTTACAGACTTCCTGTGATTCCTCACAGGCGACTAAAACTTTCATTTTTCCAAACGCCCGTCCAGCCAGATAGCGCAGCTCTTGCGAGTTAAAACTTACTTCACCGTAGGATTCATTCTGTACTCCAACGTACACCCCGGAACTTCGGTTCCGCTTTTAATGGCTCCTGCAATCGCTGTCTTATTCACAGTTTTAGTGACTTTTTCGGTCATGTATTCAACAGGAACGACAGATTCATCCAAAACGTTGACTGCGGTAGATTTTCTGAATTTAACTTCGCAACGGTCGGACTTAAAGCTCTTTCCATCCAAAGCTTCCGATAGATAACGTTTTAGGCCTTCAATTTTCTTTTTAGCCGCCGTTTTACGTTCTGCAAAAGACTTTTCTTGTTCCTCGTATGCTTTTGCGTCTGCTTCAAGGTTCTTGATGTAGCAGGCAACATTATCAACTTTGTCATTCTTTTCGAGGGTGAGCTGCATCAGCTTATCGATATCTACAATCTCTCCGGTTTCTGTGTCAACGCAGTTCATAATCTGCGCGTTGATTTCAAAAAGGTTCATATTTTTTCCTTTCGTTTTAGAACGGCAAATCTTCATTGTCCTCAATCACAAAAAAGTCATCGTTCCCGCCCTGCGAATAGTTCTGCGGTGTATCCTGCGCCCGATCGGCGGGTTTGCTGTCAGACTTTCCACCGCAGAAGTCAACCTTGTTCGCCATGATTTCCGTTGCGGTGCGGTTGCTTCCCTGCTTGTCGGTATACTTCCGGGTCTGGATGCTACCAGTCACCAGAATAAGGCTGCCCTTCTGGAACCACTTGGAAACGAACAGTGCCGTATTACCAAATGCGGTGCAGTTGAAGAAGTCGGTTTCTTTCTGGCCGCCACTCTGACGGTCGCAAGCAATGCTGAACGTGCAAACATCCTTCCCGGATTTCGTGATTTTGGCTTCGGGTGTGTGAACCAGACGCCCCTGAATTGCGATAGAGTTAAGCATTGTTTAGCCCTCCTTCGGCTGTTTCTGAGCACAGTCCCAACACAAGACACGCCCAAAGCGTTTCTTCGTGCTTCTTGCAGTTTCCAGCGGAGTGACTGTGCGGTTGTTGTACTGAATAGGCTTCAACTGCTTTCCGCAGCAAGCGCATGGGGGGATGGTTTCCGCTTCCGTTTGCTTCTGTGCAGGCTTGTTTGCCCTGCTTGTGGTCTGCTTCTGGTACTCGTCCGTGTCAGCGTCTTTCGTATCGTCAATGCAGAACAGACCGTTCAGAGCGTACTTTCTGGCGTAGCTGCTTGCAGTGCCGGTAATCTGCGAATCGTCCATTCCCTTCTTAAACTCAGGCTCACGAGCGTATGCAGTCACTGTGTAAGTGGCACCATCTTGCGATTCAACTGTTGCAGTTGCTTCGATATAGTGCCAACTGTCAACGATAACAGGTTTGTCGGAAAGCCGCAGCACAAGGCTATGCGCTTTCAAGATGGGCTTGACCGCTTCGAGAATGTCCTCGCAGGAACGGTACTTGTAACCGCCAAATTTGTTCATCTGCCCTTTGGGGGCTTTCAGCTCTGACTGAACAGCCATCAGAGCTTCATGAATTTTGCTGTTGTCCATCAGTTGTTCTCCTTCCTCGCTTCTTTTCTCGTTTTACGGCAAGCCGGGCAACGCTTGGGCAATGCCATGTTATGCGATTCGAAGAAAATGCGTTCTGAACGGGGAATTTTAAACACTTTTCCGCAGTCACGGCAAGTTTTTTCAATGCTTGTGTTGGAATCGCACGATGCCTTAAATTCTGCTTCTACGATAGCAAGCCGCTCTGAAACAGAGTCCATGTTGCTTCTCACAAATCTATGCTTCGGCGCATAACCGTTCTTTCGCAACGTATCTTCAATCACTGCTTCCTTGCATTTCGCGCAGAGCGTTTCGGTGCTGTTCGGGAACACCGAAAAAGGCTTATTGCACTTTTCGCAGTGCTTGATTTCTTTCTTGTATTTGCCCATTTTCTTTCCTTTCTTCGGCTTCATTAGGCTTCATTGTTCTTACTTTGGCTTAACTTGGCTGTACAAAATCAGCCAGCCATCAGCTCTGACAACTGTGCACGGAGGTTTTTCAGCTCTGCTTCCCTGTCCTCGATCTCATACTGCAAGTCCGCAATTGCTGCCAGCCGGTCGGCTTCCTTGGCTTCCGCCATCTGTTCGTTGGTCATGAAGTACACGCCGTCCTCCGGTTCGATCACACCACCGAATCTGTCAAGGTTAATCATTTTTGGACTTCCCTCTTTTGCGTTTTTCTTTGATTTGCAGCGCGCTGTACCACTGGTCTTTGTCGATTTCGATGGTTGTCCAGCGATGGTTACATGCGATGCACTTTTTTCTGCGAACGGTGCTATCGTGGTCAGACCGGCTATCAACCGTTGTGATGTTGTCACTACCGCATAACGGGCATTTCATCGTACATCCCTCCACTCGTTTGTGTGATGCGGGATGCGCTTGATTTTCCGGTTCTCTTGCTCCATGCGCTCGTTTTCGGCGCTTACGCCAATTGCGGCCAAAATCAGAGCTACAAGAAATACAGCCAGAGCGAGGAACGTGTATTCAAGCATCACCCATCCGTCCGTTGCGCTTTCAATGGCGTTTCCGCACCCAAGAGCTACGATAGCAAGCGAAATGCTCATAAAGCATAGTACCGTGCCTTTAACTGTTTTCATCTCTCTTCACCTCTTTCAAAATAATGTCGAATCCGTTCGCCTTTTTCTCGTTGATGACTATTTTTGCATTTAACGCCTTTGCGATTTTTAGAAGCGTATCGACCCGAACGGAACTTTTCTGCTTCTTTCGCTTGCCCAAGATGCTGTAAATCGTCGGCCTTGATACTCCCGATCTACGGCTAAGGTCGTTGATGTTGAAGCATCTGACCCTCATTGCATCTTCCAGCGTCATGCCTTTTTACCAGCGCCGAAAATCCAGATGGTTGCCATCAGAGCGCCAATACATATGATGTACCATGTCGCCTTAGCTCCGGCCAAAATCTCGATGTGATGCACCAACCAGAGGTTCAGCAGAAACGTTGCGAGAACCAACGCTAAGACAATGCCCCAGATCAGGACGATTTCCACGAGTGCTTTCATTTCTATCCCCTTTCGTTTATTTTTTCGCCATTGCAAAACACGTCTATGCCATGCTTTGCCACTGCAACGCCTATCTACGCAATTCCTTCGCTTTTCATTGCTTTGCCCCGTGCTGCCTCGCCTTCGCTAGTCAATTCTACTCCTTGCATACATAGCCGTTGCTTTTCCTTGCTCTTCCACGCTCTTCCATGCCTTTGCAAATCTCCTCAATTCGTTGCATTTCCTTTGCGCTGCGTCTCACGGCAATGCCATAGCCATGCTATTATCAGCAATTCCGAACTGTGCCGTTGCGGAGCAAATCATGTCTGGTCTATGCAATTCCATTGCTTGTCTGAGCCTTGCTTCTCCATGCCTTTGCAGGTCTTGTCAAATCAGCGCATCGCCGTTGCCGCTCAAGTCGCTTCGTCTCCAAGCGTTGCCTTAGCATTTCTGAGCCAATCGTCACTATGCCGTTGCAGTTCCACGCCGAGTGCAGTACAGCCATACCCCGCCATAGCGGTTAATTGAGGATTTTGTAGGTATATCGCCCCTTGCCACTGTTGCGCCACTGGCCGATGCCACGCAGAGCGCCGTAGTCCAGCCACTCACGCACGACCTTCTCGTGAGAATCGTCCAGAAGAACGATTTCAAACTCGCAGGTCGAACCAGCTGGAATCTGCTCACTGTTGGCGAGGCTCACCCTCTCGCCCTGCGCCGTCTGTGCGCGGAGAGGGCGCTGACACTCGGTAATCTCACCGTTCACATGAATGGGAATCATGCGGGGCTGAATGAAGATCAGGCCGTCAATGACCTTCTTGTAAGCAGTCAGCTTGCCGCTTTCGTTCACGACCTTCTTCTTGCCAGTCTCGGTCTTGCCGCCGATGCGGGAAAGCATACCGCAAGCATCCTTAAACATGCCTTTGATCTGGTAATCATACAAGATAGGCTCGCCGTTCTCGTTGCGAGGGAATACGGTCATGCCCTTATCTGCCACAGCATCAGCGCCCAAAGCGGCAACTTCGTCCTCGATAGTGCTTGCATCAGGGGACTTGCTGGCGATGAACTCTCGCGCAATGTTCTGGTTGCTAGGCCAAGTGCCGAGAACTGCTTCGGTGAATGTGATTCTGACTTTGATTTTTTTCATTTTTGTTCACTCTTTCTTTCTCGATATGTTCCAGTCTTAAAGGTTCACGCTTTTGCCAGCGCTTCTGCCACGGACTGCTTTTGTTAAAGTTGCTTATTGCCCTCTTCATCGTTTGCCATCCTTCGCTTGCGTTGGATATGTTCCAGCCGTTCTTTCTCCCGGCTGTGCCATCGGATTTCACACTTTCCGTAGTATTTACCGTTCATCGGGCGGTTCTACCTTCCCCTGACTAAGCAACGTGCTGTAATGTCCGTAGTTCATTCCGAGCGACTTTGCCTTGTCGTTTATTTGCTTGATGCTGTATCTAGGCAGAGTCGGCCTTTGCTTTTCTGGCAGCTTGAATTGATATCCAGCCGGTGCGCATGACCTTTCGGCCTTTCTGGCGCAATCTTTGTGGTACTTCTGATCCGGCGTTTTCTTTACCATCGCCTTACCGCACCACGCACAAAGGCCCATCACTCGTTCGGTTTTGCCCTTCCGACGTCTCCATTTCGCTTGCTGTTCAAGCTGGACGTTGTGTGCACATACGGCACAATACTTCTGGTTTGCGTTCGGAACTTCAAGAAGCGCTCCACAGCGAACGCAGAATTTATTCATCGCGTTCACCGTCTTTCTCTCTGGCTTCCCGATTGTGGCGTTCAAAGCACTGGTTCAGCATCTTTTCCATCCACAGCACCTTGTTGGCTTCGTTCCGGGACACGCCATCTGCCATCGCCAGCTTCAACCTGCGCTTCCGGCTTTTTGCTTTACAAAATTTCACCAGCATTCACCAGCCTTTTTGACGATGAATTTCGGGATTTCCTGACCTGTGGCAATGCACAGCGCAACTAGCTTTTCAATCCAGATATCACGCAAACCCTCTTCGGTCATATAGCACTGACCAACGCAGGGCTCCTTAAAATCTGCCCAAATCGACAGTCCAACAGCACCATCCGCGATCGTCCATATCATACTGTAGCCTTCATCGCACAGGTGGTACAAAATGTCTCGTGCTATACTTTTGGCTTTGTTGATTTCAAAGTCATCCCAGTGTTTTTTGCTTTCCTCGTAGGCCTTTGCCGCCTCGTCAATGGCGTTGTGCGCTTCGTCCGGGTGCTCAAGGTCTACTTTTAAGGTGATAATCTGTTCCATGTTCAGTCCTCCGCTTTCTTGTTCTTCTCCGTCTTTAAGAAGAGATTAACGAAATAGACCTGACCGATACCCGTCACCTTCGGGGTCTTATTGATGGAAGTGTGCCCATCGGAATGCGCAATGGATGTTTCCTTGATTTCAAACAAGCGAAGTTCCATAGACTTCTGGGTCGGCATATTGTAGTCCGTGCGCTTTCTGTCCTTAATTAGGTATCCGTTCTCACGCATCCATGAGAATAAGCGGTTCTGCCCCATCTGGATGCCGTTCTGTGACAGCAGCTTTGCCATCTCACCAACAAGAATGCTCTGGCCGCTTGCGCTCACAGCGTCAGCGAAAAGTGCTTTCGGCTTCATGGTTTCAATCTGCTTGTCTTTCTCTTCCAGCTCTTCGTGTGCTGCGATCAGCGCAGTTGCAAGGAGCTGTGAGCGGGTGAGCTGCGGCTGTTCGGTCAGCTTCTTCTCCATTTCGTTGAACGCTGCAATGTACTTGAGCTTCCACTCAAGGGCTGCCTTGCCGGTAAAGCCCATAGCCAGCAAGGTGAAACCGTCACGGTTCATCAAGTAAGCCCTCTGTTCCCTGCCGTAGCTATCCGGCACGGTGGTTTCAAAGAACATCTGCGCAAAATTGCGCACATCTTCTTTGAGGTTGTCCACAGCTCTGAGAACGTCACGGTGGTTCTTTTCAAAGCTCTCAGCAATCTGACGACTGGATGCTACCGGTTCGCCGTTCTTGGTCGATAAGATAATGTCGGTCATTTTTTCTCCTTTCTTACTCTTCCGAACCTTGAATATTCAGAATCCGGCAGATGCTTTGGACGATTTTGTCCGGTTTCCGCTCTCCGCGAAGAATCTTGTAGAGGTACGAATCGTCAAAGAACAGTCCTGTGTCATCCTTGACAGCCTGAATCAGTTCCGTTTGCTTCATACCTCGCTGAAGCAGCTTCATCTTTACTTCAAGCCCAAAATCAGACCAGAAGTTTTCTTTCAAAATTCCACCTCCATTTGCTAAAATCTATTGACAAGTACGGAAAACTGTACTAATATAATGGTGTAGAGAGTTCATATTGTACAGTGTTCTGTACTGCCCATGTCTGTATTATAGTACAGGCTTCTGTACAAGTCAACTCTTTTGTACAAAATTCTGTGCATTTGTATACTTGCACAAATATGGGAGTGTTCTTATGTCGGACTTGTACAGCAATATCCATGCACTCTGCGAAAAAGAGGGCATCAAAGACGGAACCCTTTGTGCCAACATCGGGATTCGCCGTAGTTTTCTTTCCGAGTTAAAAGCCGGGAGAACCAAGAGCCTGTCCGCAGAGGTTCTTTCTAAAATTGCAGCCTACTTCAACGTATCGGTAGACTACCTTCTCACTGGCGAACAAAAAGAAAACCCGCCCCAGCAGCCGCAAAGCGAAATTGATGCAGCAGTGGAGCGGATTAGAAGAAAACTTGAATCCATGCCGAAAGAACAGCGTGAAGCGCTGATGAACCTGATCGAGAAGATGTGAGGTAAGCCCATGTATTACTTGTTGTGCGGCTGTGCCTTTTGCTTCTGGTTTATGCAGGCCTTGTTAAAAGGCAATGACCGTGTGCTATATGGCAACAGCAGAAAATATCGTTACCGTAGAAACCGAAAAAAGAAGTGGTTCTGACCCGGTAAAATAAAAAGAATCCCTTGTGCCGGGCTGGTATAGCTCTACGCAAGGGATTCTCTGTTACTCTAGGTCTAGTGCTTGTTCCGCTGCTGGAATCTTTTCAGGATGTTCCAGCAGCCATGCAATAAATCGGTCAATCTTCGCTCTTTCTTGTTCGCTCATTGCAGCATATCCTCCCGATCAGTAAATACGAATGTTCATTTGATATGATTATACATCTTTTGGTTGTGTAGTCAATACAATTTGAACAACTTCGCAAAAATCGAACGTTTTCTTCACATCCGTTACTTTGCATCGGGGAAGCCAAAAATTGCAATGACAATGATTAAGAACCACATTAAGTTTAAGTTACCCTTTGCTTTGTAACATTCCGTTGAGTATGGAACGAAAAGGGTTATCCGGTAAATCGTCCAGCACATCTGCTTTGACGAGAGCGTTTGTGCTGATGCTGTGCGAAACATTGTTTAGCTGCACAATGGCATCGTCTAAGTCTTTTACGGTTGCCCCACGCCGTTCCATTGACTGGAGGAAGGTTTTCACTTCTTCAAAAACAACAGGGTTTTCGGTTTTATAAAATCCGTTCGTAAAGTCCATCTTTCCTCCAATCACAGTTCTACGAGCTGTCCGTCAATGCGTTCGATGTTATCTGCCGGGTCGCGTCCATCGTCTAAAGCGGCTACGGCACGTTCTAGGATGCCTTTTGCTTCGAGGTAAGCATCTTTATCAGCTTCGTACCCGGAAAGGCTCAGGACAAGCTCCAGCGTCCGTCTGCGAGCGTATGGGATAATCAGAGCATCTACGGTTCGATTCATTCGCTTTCCTCCCACGGTTCAGGTGTGTGTGGCTGCCCATCGGTAACGCTGGCGGGCATTCCGTCGATGATTGGCATACGTTCATGGTTCCAGATTACAGTTTCTTTCATTTTGCGTTTCCTTTCTATTTGGAATTTTTTGACAATACAGTTATACCACATCTCGTTGTTTCAATGAAACAGCGACTTTTTTTAATTATTGTTTCACATTTTGAACAATATATCAGTTGAATTTCTTTGCTTTTGTATCATTTTGTCGAAAGAGGGGTATTTATGGATGATTATAGGATACGAGTGGCAAAAGCGTTAGAGATGGCAAGAGCAGAATCCGGACTTAGCCAACAGAAGCTTGCGGACAAAATGGGTGTAGGCCGGACATCCATTTTCCGTTATGAGCAAGGAACAATGACCCCAGATGCTTCTACTATCATAAAATGGTTTGTGTGCTGCGGTGTTGCGGCCAAGCCGTACATAGACACTTGTTTGCATCCCGGATTATTGGAAAGTCTGGCTGGCGATGCTAGCACCGAGAGAAAGAGAGATGCGCTGATAGAGCATACCAAAGAAGCCCATCCGCAAGAAATTGACCTACTGTGCTATCTGATCTATGGCAATCACGGCTCAGATTACCTTGCCGTTCTATGCGAAATGGTAGCCAACCTTCACACGACTTTGCGTGATCGTGTATCTGTCTGCCGCACCGTCACAGGTCATTATGAAATGGCACAGGCCACCAAAACCGACCCAGACCCAGACGGAACACAACCCAATATGCAGATTTTGTATCAGGCACAGGACTGTGGGGAAGCTGCGGCGATGAAGCGAAACGATTCTTATACCATCAACGAAGAAAACATTTTGCGCTGATTGTCGAATTATCGCAGTTTTTGAAGAACATTTTGTACTCGTTCATCCACTTTTTGTACACCTATCGGGCAAATTTGCCTTGTCATTCCGTCCCCCATAAACCGGAAATCGACAATATTCGTGTGTAATAAATAACGAATTATCGTTAATTTATTACCTGTGATTGGTCAGCTTGTCAATCTGTCCCCCATAGTGCAGATTAGGTATACCTTTCCATCCACTTTTTGTACACCTATCCGCAATCCGTCCACGTTTAATGTGACTAACGATGTACAGCTTCTTTCCGGCTACAGTCTTATTTAGCAAATGCAGAGTTCAGTTATTCACAAACCGGAATGGAAAATAAAGAAATTGTTGAAAATTATCGTCATCGCCTATTTAACGATGATATTTAACCTCTTGTTTATTTCTTGTTTAATATATAATATGTAGATGGGGGACGAAATGACAAAGCATGGGGGACGTTTTGACAAGTCATGGGGGACGTTTTGACGACCCTATGGGGGACAAAAAGACAAGTCACGGGGGACAGAATGCATTGACTTGTCCCCCAATCTGTGATATACTGCTTTTAGGCTAGAAAAGGAGGCGAACAGATGCAAAAAATATCCGACAACAACCTTGTCGAAAAAAGCAAATCTCTTGTGTGGGCAAAGTTTAGGGACTACACGGCAGGCGAGCTTCGGTTGCTAGAGGTTTACCTGTCAAGAATAAACCCGAGAGACCCAAACAGCAGCCGTGTGGAGTTCTCGTTGGCAGAGTACAGAGACCTGCTGGGGTTAAAAAGCCTTGATGCACGAAGGATTGAGCCGCAGATCAAGCACTTTTTGGGCAACACTGTGTCGATTCCTATTGACAAAGAGAAGGGCACATTTGAGAGCTTTGTCCTTTTCACAAGGGCAAAATTGGACTATGTGCCGGAAACAAGGTCTTATGTTGTGGCAATCACTTGCAACCCTGACCTTCGACCCATCTTTTTTGATATTGCCGAAAGCGGGTACGTTCGGTATCGTCTACGCTATACATCACGGATGAAATCACAGTACAGCATCCTGCTTTATTCGATTCTTCGGGACTGGCTGAACATGGACAGCAAACCGCATGAAATCAGTCTGAAAAAGCTGAGAGAACAGCTCGGTGCGATGGAAGCGAGCTACGATGTTTACAAAAACCTTCGCAAACGAGTGCTTGACGTTGCAGTAGATGAAATCAATGCTGTGTCTGACATCGTGGTGACCTATGAACCAGTTCTTGTGGCGCGAAAGGCTGTGGCAGTCAAGTTCAAGCCCAAAATTAAAGCGTCTGAGACGCTGATTGAAGCTCAGGCAAACGAAGTGTTGACTGAACCTCAAAAAGCCGCCAGAAAGCCCCGCAGAAGCGGATACGAGGACTTTGACTGGTCTGTGTGTGACGAACTGGAAAAGCAAGACTGCATTGACGTGGCGAAGGTAGTTGAGAAGTGGATGAAGAAAGAGCATCCAGAAATCAAGCTACCAAGACGCAGAGAAGCGGTTTACGACACGGTAAAGGCAGCGTATAAGGACATCTTGTCCTTGAACAGAACGCCGTTTCCCGACAGACCTGTTGGCTATCTGATTAGAAGCGTAGACAAAGCGGGTATCGTAGACAAGTATATGCCAGCGTTTTATTCCATTGAAGCGTTGCAAAAGTAGTCAGATGTAGCACATTAAGCAGAATAGGCAGATAAAGTAGAAAGGAGATAAACATGACCATAGGGGCAATTGAGACTTATATAAAGCAGCAGGATAGCGACAAAATAATATCTTTATGTAACGAAATTTATGAATGGAGAGAAAAAGAAGGGAGATTGTCAATAAAGTCGATTCTTTATGAATTTTCAGTGGAATCTGATTGCCAAGATATAAAACTTTTGGAAAACATGATTGTTGAAGAAGCGCATAAACGGTTTGGAAATATAGTTTTGCTCCTCATGAAAGACGCACCAATGTATTATTTGAAATAATGAAAGAGTGATAAAATGGCAAAAGTTCCCTACTCCGTTTTGAATAAAGCAGAACTTGACCTTGAAAAGAAGTTTGATTATCAGTTTCGGTTCAATCATCATGGAAATCAGGCTTCTGTAAGGGTTTTTCCACAGAAAAGTTATAGCGAACTAACGCCTGACGAAGCGATTGAAGCCGGGAAGTCTCTGATCGAAGCTGGTAAAGCAGCGAAAGAATTTGTTTATAACGGGTATTTTATAGACTGGGGAGAATAAAAAATGGCAAAAATCATAGCTGTCGCCAACCAGAAGGGCGGCACAGGAAAGACCACAACAAGCACCTGTCTGGCAGGTGCGTTGCAGTTGCTTGGAAAGAAGGTGCTGCTGGTGGACTGCGATGCACAGTGCAACGCAACAGACACCTACGGCGCACAGACAGAGGACGTGTGTACCCTGTTCGATGTAATGACCCGGCAGGGTACGGTAGAAGAAGGAATCCAGCATTGTGAAGCCGGTGACATTCTGCCGTCAGACAACGCATTGAAGGACATTGACGAGCAGCTTGTCCGGGACATTGGCAAGAACTTCCGGCTGCGTGAAGCCCTTGAAAGCGTGTCTGAACAGTACGATTACATTGTGCTGGACACTCCCCCGCAGCTCGGTCTTGCGCTTGTAAATGCGCTGATCGCCGCCAACAGCATCATCGTACCCATTACAGCAGACCGATATGCGCTTGCCGGATTGAGCCAACTTTCGCAGACCATCGGCGATGTTCGCAGATACTTCAATCCGGCTTTGAAGATTGAAGGCCTGCTTCTGAACCAGTACAAGAGCCGTGAGAACCTGTCCAAAGAGGTTGTGGAGCAGCTTCCTGTGATTGCACAGAGCATGGGTACAACCCTGCTGGATGTGAAGATTAGACCGTCTATGGGCGTTCGTAAGGCGCAGGCAGAGCGGCACAGCCTGTTTAGCGGTGACACGGCAAAGAGTACAAGCGCAGAGGATTTCAAAGAGCTGGCAAAGAAGATTGTAGAGGGGGATAAAAATGCGACTGATTGACGGTGAAATCGTTCAGAATGAAATTTCTTGCTATTGGGCTGGAGCTAAAAGCAAGGAAGAAAAAGACGCATATATGGACGCTCTTGTGGCAGTTATGGACACAGCAGAGTTTCAAAAATGGACACCAACAAACTATGAATGGGATTTACCAAAAGAGAAGAAAGAAGTTTTGTTGGCTGACAAAGATGGAAGCATTTATATTGGCTATTATTGGAAAGGGTTATGGTGGAACAATCGGGGAATCGTAAAACAGTTCAAGCCGGGAGAAATTGAATACTGGATGCCAATTCGTGAGCTTCCGAAGAAAGTGGAGGAAATGTAAAATGAAGTCAACCAGCAAAAAATCATCCGGCTTGTTGGGCGGGTTTGATTTCCAGCCTGTTTTTTCGGAGCAGACATTAAGCCGAAGTGAGCCAAAGGAAGAAGAAGTAAGCCAAACAAAGCCGAATAATGCCGAACAGGAGCAAATTAAGCCTAGTGAAGCCACAGACAGCCATGCACATCCGAGTGAAGCAGAATTAAGCATTATTAAGCCGAAGCAAGCCAAAGACAGCGAAAGCCATCCAAGTGATGCCGTGCTAGGCGAAGGTAAGCCGAAGAAGCTGAAACAGGCTAAAGAAGTTCAACGTCTTATCGAACAAGGCAATATCCCCGGCGCACTGGCTGAAGCTGGCTTGACAAAGAAAAAAATCCCGATGCCGAAATCGCATCAGGGTGTTGCAAGCAGTGACGGCAAGCGTTCTAAGCGCATTACCATCCTTATGAGCGAGGAAGAGCGCAAGTACATCAACCGTGAAGCCAGACGGCACGGAATGACCATCGGGCAGTTTGTATACGCTCTGGCGGCTGCTGCGGCAGATGGAAAGATTGAACTGGAAGATTTCTTGGAGGATTGATGATATATGGAAAATTTTTATTGGGTCAAAATCCAGTACGATGATTACGAAAAGTGCAGGCACTTCCAAGCGCCGTTCGTCTTGTTTGCGAACAGCAAAGAGGAAGCAAAAGCAAGAATTGAGCGAGAAGTTCCCGGCAAGTTTTCCATTGTCAGTGTGGTAGAACTCGACAGGAGCCTTGTAATCACTCCGCAAGATTTGTTTGACATGAGGTCAAAATCAACACTTTGGGAATGAGGAAAAGATTATGCGCACATACAAACCACACAAGTGCAGAAGTAAAGAGGAACAAGCCAAAATAAACGCAGAGGTAGCCAAGAGAAAGGCGAAACTTGCTGAAAAGTACAATACCGGCACGCAGTATTACAAGGGTATTCCCGTTGAGCTGATTGTAAGAGAGGACTACGGTTGCTATAAAGCAAAACGTTTCAAAATCAATAATAGCAATCAGAATGTATGGATTCCAAACTGCTATCTTGAAGATGACGGGACAATTAAGGCGAACGCAAATATAGATTTTGTGTTTCGCAAGTCAGTAAATCAATTAAACAAAGCTGGAATTACGCAAGCGATTATCGGTATCAAACGTAAAATGCCAAAAGAAGATGTGCCAAATCTTAAAAGCACTATGCAGAAAATCGGAGATACAGGAACTTGCTAAAGAACAAACCCCTGTGCAACCAATCAAGGCTGTACAGGGGTTCTGTTTTACTTATCAGCAATGCAATCCCAGTAGAGATATGCCTTGCCATCTGCGGCATCTGCGTCCTCAAGGAACGCCTTTGCCATGTCAGCGTAGAAGCCCGGAGTGTCAACGGACTGACGCTTTGCGACCTGACAATAATCCGAGTACATCATGTTCATGACAGCCCAGAAATCATTCGGGTCACAAGTAATGTTGCGCTGTTTGGCAACGTCCTGCGTCTGTTCCAGCGTCCAATGACAGCCCTTCGTGCCGTCAGCATTCACCATGCTGTCGCACCATTCCTCTGCTTCATCGTGGGTGAGGTGCTGGCGCGGCATCTTGATGGAACGGCTGTCCGCACCGCCATGCTCATATTGCCCAGATCGCTTGTCCCAGTCTCCGCTTTGCGAGAAGCCAATCTGCGGCATTTTGCGCCCATACTCTACGTCAGGGTAGCGGGGGATAGGGTAGGGGTCAATGTAGCGGTTCTCCTCCTGCGGATAGTAAGGATAGCGGTCGTTGCCATCTTCCAGCTTGCGCAGACGGCGTTCCAGCTCACGCTCCCTGCGGTCACGCTCTTCCTCAAGGCGGTCACGTTCCGGCTCACGGTCTTTGTCGTGGTCACGGAGCATCATCATGCGGCGAAAATTAGTCTTGCCCATAATATTCTATACCTCCTCAAGAAATGGACGCAGGCGCACCGGCGTGGGAGCGGCAGAAGCAGCCAAGATACTTAAACGTTCCGGTGCCGGTTGCAGACGTTGCTACACGGGTAGCGTAGCGGGTGCGGGTGTGGATGCTCTCGGCGGTTGCCTGAGCGCAGTTGCAGTCAGTCAGAGGGTATGCGGTCGTGCCTGCACCGATGGTAATGACCACAGGGGCGTTGATGGTGGTCGTGTCCGGCAAGCTTTGGGCAACGACAATGCAATATTTTTCTCCGTTCTGGTATGCACCAGCAGGGATATTGATGGTCAGCGTGTCGTTTGCGAACGTGACCGCCTGACTGATGACCAAGTGCGGGCAGAGTTTGCAGCTTGTTTTGCAAGCCATAGTAGTTTCCTCCTAAAAAATCAGGGGCAGAGGTGTCTTACCCCTGCCCCGATGATTCACCCGGTCTTATCGGGGAGTGTGTAGGTTAGCAGCAACCGCAGCAGTTCACGCCAACGTTGGGGTTTGCCACCTGATAAGCGGGAATCGGACGAGGATTGACCCGGTTCAGGATGGTATCGGTCTGCTGGGACATCACGGTGGTAAGAAGCGCATTCTGCCGATCCTGAGAAGCGGCAAACTTCAGGCTCTGGTTCTCAGCGGTCAGAGTGGCGATCTTATCCTGCGTGAAGTAGTCCATCATGCTGCGGAAGTTGGCGTTGCAGTTGTCCACGATAGCACGAGCGTTGTCTGCGATAGCCTGACGGGTAGCGCAGTCTTGCTGTGCAATGGTGTACTTCAGGTCGCCGATGAGCTGCTTGTTCTCGCAGCAGCAAGATGCCAGCTGCGTCTGGATAGCGGTCTGACCTGCCTGCCGTGCGTTGCCCTCCTGCATGATGGCAAGGCTGATGGCATTGTCGCCGTTGGACACGCTGCGCTCCAGACCGTTCACGAGCTGTGCGTTCTGGTAGCCGAGCTGACAGATCGCCTGATTAGTACCAGCAAAGCCGCCCGCAACGGAAGCGTTGAGAGTGTTCATCTGTGCGAGCTGGTCATAGCCCAGAGAGCAGATGCCGCTCTGGATGCCCGCCAGAGAACGGGAGGTATCCTGCTGGGAGAAGCCCTCAGACAGTGCCGCACGGGTGTCTGCGCCGCCCTGACCGCTTGCTCCGGTGCCTACAAGATACGGGATGTAGCTCGCCATACCGTTGTCGCTGCCGTTGCGCCCGTTGCCGTAGTTGCCCCAGCCGAAGATGATGGCGAGGATGATAACCGCCCACAGACCCTCGTTGCCGAAGAATCCGCCGTTGTTATTACCGCCGTCCTGCCCAGCCAGATAACCAGTTGCAAAATCGTCCATAACAAAACTCCTTTCAGTTTTGCGTTATGCCATCCCACCGCCGTGTGCGGTGGGCGAAGCCAAATAAAAGCGGTTTTTATCAAGTCCGCAAAACTGAGAAGCGTTTCGCTTAGAGGGATGCTTTACCGGGGCAGCGTCAGGTTCAGAGCACTTGCCAGTTGGTTCAGGTCGATGCCGCGCTCTTTGGCGAGGTTCTGTGCCATCGTCCTGAGCTGCGTTTCGTTCTTACCCTGAATCAGGTTCAGGCCCTGCATGATAGGCGCGTTCTGCCCGCTTAACTGCTGGATAAGCCCCATCGGGTTCTGCCCGGCACGAGCCAGATTTGCAAGCTGCATGATGGGGCTGTGCGTAATCACATCAAACGGAGAGGACATTGTTATTCTCCTTTCTTCGCAGCGGCAGCGGGCTTTGAAAAGCTCTTCTGCCACTTTTCCAGTTCATCCAGCCTGTGGACGAGGGCGTTATACTCTTCAATAGGCACATACTGCTGTGTCGGTGCAGCAGTCTGCTGTGCCTGTTGCGCCTGTATCTGCCGCCACGCTTCCGGGCTGTAAAATTCCTGCACATAGGATTCACAGGTGTCTGGGTTCAGCCGCTTGCAGTAGATCACGCCGCTGCGCAAGTCTGGGCAGTAGGTCGGTCTGCCGTACAGGTCAGACGGTATTGCCAAAAATTCCTCTCTGCTGGAAACAGGTCTGCCCAGCAGCCAACCGCCGTCCTGTACCGACTGCTGAACAGGCTGCTGCCCATTCATCGGCTGCGGACGCTGCTGCTGTGCCTGTGGCATCTGTGCGTTTGGCAGGGAAGTGGCAAGTCCTACCGTGCCCATGCCGCCGTAAGGATTGACAGGCTGCTGCGGAACGTAAGGTGCTCCGGGTGTCGGGTAATAGCTCATGGTTCATCCCTCCTATTGCACTCAGTGTACCGCAAGCGCCCGGAACGAGAGACAACGAACGACCAACTAAAGACAAACGAAGGACAAAAAGCTTGATTAGAACTAATACAACTAATACAAAATAGACAAAAAAGAAAGGCAAAGTTTGGTGGCTATGCCTGTATCACTTGTATCAGTTTTGTGGTATAATCAGTACAGTAAAAAATAAATGGAGGGAACAAACATGAAAAATACCACCATCCAAAATCTTGGCAAGCTGTACCATTTGCTGGATAAAGCCTGCAACCCCGACCGCGTGAATCAGGCAGACCTTGACAACGCTACGAGATTTCCCGTACGTGGCGTGATGATGAAAATTACGCTGGCGCACAAGCTCCACAAGATGACCCCGGAGCTTGACAACGCCTGCGCTTACGTCCTGAAGGATGTAGACCTCGAGGACGTGGATAACAGCTTTGCGCTCAAAGCATTGCCGTTGCAGCAGCAGGGAATGTTCCAAATCGGATATATGTCACCCGATTATAAGACACTCGGCGTGTCTGCCGTCAAAATCAAAGTCGCCCGAGAGGGTGCTGGTCTGACCATCCGGGCGCTGTCAGAAAAGACCGGGCTGTCCACCGCAACCATCCAACACGCAGAAGCCGGAAAGCCCATTCGGGCGAAAACTCTTGAGAAAATCGCAAGCGGCTGTGACGTGACGGTTGCTGATTTGCAAGGGTAAAAGAAAAGCGCCCACACGGAAAAATCCGCATGAGCGCTTAACTGTAAGGATGCACACATTGGAGTGCAATGCTAAGATACCACATCATCCAATATATGGCAATGCTTTCGACAAAACTAGTAAGAATAAAACAAAATCCACCAGCCTAAAGCTGATGGATTATAAGTGAGCGAGTAATCGCTCTGCCACCGAAGTGGCAAAATTGCGTCTCCCGCATGGTACGCACTGCAAGTAGGCAGGCGGGAGACTGTATCATCAAAAATGCCTACTTCTGCTATCGCAATTTTGACGTATGCGCACTATTCAAAACCGTTCAAGCATTTTCGGACTTGCTATGGCTGGAATTGAACCAGCGCAATAGACGGGGTGCGCCCTGCTCTACCAACTGAGCTACATAGCCTTAAAGACCCGCCATGATACGCATCGTTGAGAGGCTTAACGGGTTCAGACATCCGCCCTAATGCGCTTCTTCGAGAGGCCGGGCGGATTTATTGAAATTATTATACCACAATTCGTGCAAAAAGAAAAGCGGCAAGCTCTGGAATAGCCTGCCGCTTTGTTGCGTTTGTAGAATCAGCCTTAAACATGCGTCCTACATACACTCAGCTCGTAAAAATATTATATCACACATTTAACATTTTTTCAATGCCTTTCAGCCGGTAGCCTACCGCCGTCCGGCTGTAATGTGTCTGTGCTGCAATGTCCGGCAGCGGGAGCCGCTCAACGTACCGCAGTAAGGCTATCTTACGGTCTACCCTCCCAAGCGGTGCGTTTTTGATTGCGGCGGTCATCTGCTGTCGGTCAAGTCCTTGCAGCGCAGCGGGCAGCACTACACGAGCCGCCGCCACAGGCAGCACCGAGCCAAAAAGGCTGCGGCAACTGTCCGGCGTTGCGCACCATTACGGGGACGTTACCGAGATGGTATGTTTTCGTGAGGTCGCGAAAACGTCCACAGACCATTTTCGTGATGTGACGAAATTGCTCTTGTGCGGCGTACATTTTGCCGGGGTTGGCAAAATGGTCGTATGTAGTGCTTGCCATGATATCCTCCTTTAGCCGTTTTCAAACGAAATTGATTTGTTTGCCCACATCACGCATTCCTCTAGCTTTGTCATGGCAAGAGACTTTTCACGTCCATCATGGCAAACATCATTGATGCATTTTTCAAGCTGCTTTGCACTGTCAAGGACAAACTTCATCCTGTCCTGCTGGACGCCAGTTACTTTTCTTGAATCGAGCCTACTCATTGATTTGCTCCTTTCCAAGCGCCGACCGTGCCCGGTCAAAGAAAAATTGAACGGCCTTGCTCATGGTCTCTTCGGTGATAGCCCAGCTGATCAGCTTGCCCCACCGGCTATGATCCAGATAGGTGCGCAGCATCTTGACGCACCATGCCTTGCGTTCTGCGCCGCGTTTCGTGCCTTGAATCTCCCGCTCTGCTTGGTTGATGAGGTTGAGCACAAGCGTCTTGACCGCAGCGCCGTAGCCCAGCCGGATAAGCCCAAGCACAAGCGACACAGCGCCCACAACGATGAGCACCAGCGCCAGCCACGAGGGCAGCGGGGTGAGAATGGTATTAAGGATTGCTTCCATGATTTGTTACTCCTTTCAGTAGGTAGTTGTTAATGTCGGTCTTACTTTTTTGCATACCTTCCCGGTTGTTGCCGGATAGTTGCGAATCCAAAAGGTTTTGCACGCCAACGAGAACAAGGCGTATTTCTTCGTCAATGCCGTCAAATCGCCGGAGGTCTCTTGCAAGGGCTTGTGTATGCTGGAGCTGCCCCTGTTCCAAGGTGCCGACGCGCTTGTCCAGCTCATCTAGCCGCTTGTTCTGCGCGTTGTCCGGCTCCTGTGCCTTCTTGATGTACTTATGGATGATGTCCAGCACCTTGTCGATCGTGATGGCGGCGGCGCAAAGGCTGCCGAGAATGCCCGCCACCCAAAAAAGAGCCTGTTTTTCGGTCATTTGCCCTCCCGGAGACGGGTCAGGCCCTTCTTCTGGATGATGTCCGCGTAGTCCTTGTAAGCGTGGCTCAGGTCTACCGGGCCGCTCACACCGGGGATCTTGCCCTTGCTGGTGTACTGCCACATGCCAAAGGGCCAGCCGGGGGCGGGCTTGTCCTTGCGGTAGGCGGCAAGCCAAACGTCGTAAGGCTTCAGCGCCGCGCCGCCCATATAGAGGTTGGTCTGCCCGAAGTACAGGCCGGTGTAGAGCATAGCGTAAACGCCCCAGCTCTCCACGACGCTCAGGCAGTAGGCCGCAAGGTCGGTGAGCTTGCTCTTGCCGAGGGCGGTCTGGCAAGCGTCCTCAATGTCCACGGCGATGGGGAGCTGGAAGTTCCTGCCGCCCAGCGCGGAGCGGAGGAACGCCAGCTCCTTGTCGGCTTCGGCGCGGGTGACGGCCTTGAAATAGCCATACACGCCCACCGGGATACCCAGCCGGGCGCACTCGGCGTAGTTGCGGGCGAAATAGGGGTCGAGGTACGGCTTGCTGGCCTTGCCCGCCCCGCTGTTGCCCATGGCCCGCAGCATCACGCCGTCGATTTTGCCGCTTGCCTTGACCTTTGCCCAGTCAATGCTCCCCTGCCAGCGGGAGACGTCTAGGATGGTCTTATCAGCCATTTTCCTGCGCCTCCTTGTCCAGCTCGGCTTGTACGCGGGCCCGCCAGCGGGTCGGAACGTCATCAATTGTGAAGGTGCCGTCAAACCGGTGGAGCTTGATCTGCGTCACGTAAAATTGTACCATGTCATACCTCCTGTGCGGCCAGCTCGATGAGACCGGCTTCCAATGCTGCCAGTCGCTCTTCGGTGGTGGGCAGGGTGCTTGCCTGTTCCGGCTCCGGTACCGTGCCGCCCTCTGCCACCTCGTAGCATTCGGCCTTATCCTCAATACCCCACAGCGTGTCGCCCACCGCACAGGCGGCGTTGTGGGCATTCACCGCCTCAGCCATGGCGGCGTAAGCGGTGCATTCTTCCTGTGTCGCCACAGGCTTTGCGATGGTGAAACCTAAAGTAATTTCCATGTGTCTTCCTCCTTACTTCCAGCGGCCGATGGCGAGCCATTGCGCAATAGGATTCATCTCGCCCGAAGCAACACTTTTGAAATAGATAACACAGTTCGTGGTCCGTCTTTCTGTAGTGTGCAGCACAAGTTTTGAATAATTATCGTTTTCACTGTTTCCAGCAATCGTTAAGGATACCTCCATGGGATATCCTGACGCAAATGCAGCCGGATAGGTTATCGTGGAGGTTGCAGTTGAATATGCGCGGACAGCAATTTGACCGGTTTCACCCCAGCAAATCTGCGTGCCATCCCCAAAGCGGACGTAGTTAGCGCCGGAGGCGACGATGCCGTTGTCTGCAACCCCTTCAAAGCGTCTAGCCTTGACGACACTATTGCGGCAATCGATACCAACGGCAGTTTTTTTATAATATACTTGATGTGAATCGGATGCGGCAAAAGAAATACCATTCCATGATTCAATTACAAGATTGCTCAAACCTTCCTCTGGGCCATACGCAGCATCATTAGGGCCGGTATATATCTTTCCTGCTATATTACCAAATATTAGTTCACCCGTCATCGTCCCGCCCGTCAAATCGAGCTTCCCCGCCAGCAGCTCATCCACAGCAGCTTTGCTGTAGAAGATCACGTTGCCGCTTTCATCCTGCACGATGAATTTATCAGCTTTGCCCGCCAGCGCATCACCGGTGGCCTTTGCATCCGCAGGGGCGTTCTCAATGCTCAGGGTCTTATCCGTCCCCGCCTTGGCCCCGGCCTCTTCAGCCGCCTTCTTGGCGGCTTCCTCATGTTTGGCCGCGTTGCTCTCCGATGTCGCTGCCGCCGTTTTGGACTCTTCCGCCGCGCTGGCCGCGCTGGATGCTGCTGTGGCACTTCCCGCCGCGGCTTCTCGTGCCGCTTCCGCTTGTTGTCTCGCAATGTCTGCACCTGCAACATCCGAAAGGGTGTTCAGCGTTTCAGCATTCATCGGAGTTCCTTCAACTTCAGGCTCATCATTGCGAACCAGTGTGACAATTTCCGATGTGCCGTCAGACTTTTTCATCGTCCATCGGCCCGGATACTTTGCCTTGCGGTCAACAAATACCATAGTAAGGTTCACCTCCGCATATTGGCTCTGAGCAGTAAAGCAAATGATCGTTTGCAATTCGCTCTACCTCGGCCAGAATTGTTTCAATCAGGTTCATGGTCTGATAGGTCAGGTTGTTCATACTTGACGGCGTGTCGGGCAATCCACCGGGGCCGCTACATTTGGCTCGAATGTTGGAAATGTTCACAAGCCAGCGAGAAGCGTCCGAGACAGTCAGGTATCCGTTTACATCCCAGTCGGTTTTTACCGAAACAGGTGCATTCAGGATGGACGCAATCTCTTGAATTCCACCTTCAATGCGGTTGTAGTCCGTGTAGCTCAGAGCGCCTTTCATGCCAGCCAGCCATTCTGCTTGCTCTTCTTTAGTCCATGTGTTCAGTCGGCCTTTCTCGGTCAGCTCAGTAACGTGGCGGACGTCTTCATTCGTTCTGTCGGTAATCCATGTTGACATATCTTCACCTCAAATCATCAGATTTCCGTTTGCATCCACTTCCAGATTTGCAGGAAGGGTAAACGCAGGACGAGCAAATACATTTCCGTTGTTTGCCCAAACGCTTGCACTGGAGCCTCGATAAGAACAACATACAACGCCGTTTTCTGCTCGCGTAGCATCGTCTCCGCTCAAACCGTCCACAGACCCATCAGTCAAGCGGCTTCTAGTCCAACAATAGGACGTTTCGCTATTGAGAATCTGTTTGGCGGTCGGGAGCGCACGGCTGCTATTGTCAGGATAAGCGTAATAACCTTTGGCGCCGATTCCAAGTTCTTTTGCGGTCAGCAGGAAAACGCTTGCAGAAACTTGCGAAGTGAATGCAGATTTCTTTTGTAGAACTGTTTGGCCCATTTGATTTTTCACAGAAGCGCTGAACAGGTTTTTGTAATCCCAATTTAACCAGTTTGTGATTTCAGCAGGGCCGTCATTATAAGAAGGAACTACGAAATAACTATCCTCATTATATCCCTCTCCGTAATGGTAGTTGTTCCAAAAATCATTATATCTGCCCCAATAATAAAACCACCGATTCTCATTGATGTCATTGTCATATAGAAAATACTTTTGATTCGGATTACTGCCAACATTGTTAAAGCGAATCTTACGATAGCCATATCTGCGGACAAACAAGGTTCGTCCGGAACCGTTCTGATCGGAAAGATAATTATGCTGCGCAAGGATGAAATCGACCGCTGCGCCATTCTCCACGATTTTAACAATCGTACCATCAGGCAGATTGGAAAGTGCAGAAGATTGGGTAGAAATGTTCAGGCTTGCAGATTCTCCAAATGCACTCGCGGTAACCGTTGCGCTGCCTTTGGAATTCCACCAGATGCGACAAGTAGAAACACCATCGCTGTTGCTGAGAACCTGCAAACGAACAGCGCCGCCACTCGTGCTCCAATTGATGCTCGGAGCACTCGAAACAGTCGGGTGGAAGGTTGCGGTGACGTCGTTGTACTGACTCCAAGAAAGGTTTGCCGAACTCTGGCTAAGCGTAATATAAGGTGCTTCTCCCGTTACTTGGCAAGAAGCGGAAGAATTGCCCGCGCTTGCCGTAACAGTAGCAGTTCCTTTATGGGAATACGAAACGCGACAAGTGGAAACGCCGTCAATGTTGGTCAAGACGTCCAAGTGCACAATGTTAGCGGGGGACGCTCTCCAACCGATTGCGGGGGAATCCATAGATGCAGGAGTCAGCCGCGCGGTTAAAATACGAGAATCGGCATATTGAAGAGAAAACGAGATTTGGTCAAGAGATACCGAAGCAATGTCAGAAAGCATATAACCTTCCAACGTTCCCTTAAAGCAGCCGTTGAAAGTGTACTTTGCATTCGTGACAAACATTTCCGACGCATAGCCAAAGCTGTGATTGAGCTTCACATGGTCAAGCGCGTCAATATGAGGGCTGGCGCGATATTCCAAGCTCGCTTTTTTTCGCGTAGAGAGAATGGAGTAGGCTTCCGTCATGGAATTCTTGCCCTTCTCCAAAATGGAATCATTCAGCAAAGGATTGCTAATAGACTGCGTAACACCATCAACGTTAGAATTGCTCGGATAAAGGCGAGTTGTATTGTTGATACTGCAAGAGACGTCTTTCAATCGAGGCGAAAAAGTGATTTCGGGCCACTTATAATTGTTCATCGGGTCGATTTCATAGACCTCAGAAGAAGAACCCGCAAAAAACGTAGGCCGTTCGATTCGAATTTCGCCCTCGCGAGTTTGGTACAAGACCATACCCGCTGCATTTGCAGCCATCTGCAAAATATCCGAATTCTTGTAGGAAGAGTTATTCTCTTTGCTGATATCTACGGTATAATCCTTTAGCTCATCAGAAATAGAATAAGACGCAGTGTTTTCAGGAAGCCGAGAAAGCGCATCCATGCAAATATCGTACAATGTTCCGCTTTTTCTGCCAATATACGCAGAGTCCATCAGGAACCCAAGAGCATCGCGAGCAACGAAGGAAGCTTCAATGCCGTTTGCCGGAACACTCCATTCAGACATAAAGAATTTACCGCCGTTAATCCACTCGGTCGTTCCATCAATATCCATTCCGTAGCTGACCGTGACAAGCTGACGCTCATAAAGGTATCGATACATACCTTGCGGGTTCAGAGGGTTCCACGTTTGTTGGCTATTATCAAGAGAAAAAGAAATGCTGTCTTTGGAAAGCTGGCCGGATATTGGGTCACGATTTGACTCATGAGTGTAAGAGATCAAGTTATTTTTTGTATAAGCCAGCCTGAAACCGATCATGAACCATTCAATTCTTGCCCTATGGTCAGGCAAACACCAAGACAAGACCTCAAGAGTGATTTTGTCGTAGCCGGAGATTTCCCAATCGACTTCGGCTCTAACACTGTTATTATCGTTGACAGTAATCGTGCTTACTTGCGTGTCTCCAGAATATGCCGCAAGCTTAAAGCTTTTGGCATATTCGTTTAACGTCTCAGACCACAAAATCGTAATGCCGGGAATAGGTCTCGTGTGAAGTCTGCTGAAAGTAAACGTCAGCTTCGGATGGTTTGATTCAGAAACAATATCACGGCTGATGTATCCGGCTTCATTGGCAGAAGAACTGGACTCTGGCAGAAGCAAAAATGTTCCGTCAAGCAAATGAAGATTTGGCTCTCCGGTTGCGTATTTTGAAATAGTGCGTTTACCGTTGTCAGACGTGATTCCAGAAACATTGCTGAAAGAAGCCTGAGTATCTGCGCTTGCAGAAGCATCTTTCTGAACGCCGGGTTCTGTACTATCATAAAAAATCTTGACAAAGGTTTCAGGGACAAGGGTCTCCTTGAACTTGTCAAGCCATTTTTGCGAAGGATGCTCCATTTATCAAACCTCCACAAGTGACAATTTGCATCCAGTCCAGCCCATTACGTTTCCGCTGTTTTGGCTTCGCCTCCACATTCCAGACGTGCGATCGGATACATACATCTGTCGCGTTTCATAAGTGTTTGTTGCTTGGTTTAAAAATCGAACAGAGCAATAAAAATTCTTGGTAAACAGGCTAAGGACGGTTGCCCACTGGGCTGCGGTCAGGTAGTTCCACGACAGCGATACTTTTGCAACATCGTGCCGCACGACGGCCCCAACCACTTTTCCTTGAGTATTTCGTCCAGAATCCACAATAGTGCTTGTGGTAGCTTCATAAGAGGACGGTTCAGGCAGCGCCGTACCGTTCACTGTGACCAGTGCTGGAATATTTGCCATAGAACTGTCGCCTCCTTAGTAGCTGTATGCTTCCGTTCCCATCAGGGACATCCCGCGATCGCTCTGACGTTTTTCGACCGCAGAAGTGATTTCCTTTCCGTCGAGATAAACCCGAACGGTGAAGTTTCCGTTATCGGTGCCCTTGAATCCAGATTCCTGCATAGCGGCGATAAAGCCTTCTTTTACAGAATCTCGAAGCTCAGACGGGGTAAGCTCTGCGGAGCGGCTGTAGCTAGAAGTGTAAGAGCCAGAACTATTTGCTTCCGAATACTGGCTCGTTCCCGGAACGTTGGAATAATCCACGTTTCCAGAAGCGATAGAATCAACGGCCGGGCTGCTTTCCCGACTTGCCGCAATCTTATCTGCGTATTCAAACAGCGGGTTTTTTACGTATTCGATTTGTCCGCCCCAGAGCTGAGCAACAAGGTTGTATGCGCCAATCATAACGTTGACGCCGTTAACGAACCCCTGAATAAACAGGCCTAGCAAACGAACGATTCCTTCAAAAATATAGGACATGAAATTCTTCAAGCCGCCCCATACGGAAGAAATGCCGCCCGCAACATCGCTATTCGTTCCGGCCAGATTGAGCAAAGCGCCAGCCAGCATTGCAATCAGCGAAACAACAAACAGAATCGGGTTTGCGTCCATTGCAATATTTAATCCGGTCTGCGCCGTCGTGGCCGCAACGGTCGAAGGAACCAACTGACCGATAAAGCTCGATGCCATACCGGCAATGTTGTTCCAAACGCCACTCAGGTTGCTTGTCAGCCAAGTAAGGCTGTTTTCTGCAATAGACTTGATTTGTGCACGCTGCTCATCATCCATCGCATGATAGAAATAGGAAGCCGCCCACTTACCAAGAGACTGCAAATCACCCTTCTCGATGGCAGTGCCGAGCGTCTGCATACTGCCCAGAAAATCGTTCTGCAAGCTGGAATCAATCTGCTGCCACTGGGTATCCAGACCGTTTAAGAACCCGGTAACGTAGTTGGTAGCCTGAGTAGAACCGGCGGCAATCAGCTCGCTGCCTTTCTCCTGCACGGCGTCTACAACGCCCTGCATGGCATCGGTGACGTAGGGGATAGCAGCAGTGATGCCGTTTGCAAGGCCTTGGTCGATGTAGATACCGAACTGTTCAAAAACTTTGGAAGGGGAGTGGATGCCGAGAGCGTCCTTGAAGCCATTGATAAAGCCATCGGTGAAATTCTTAATACCATTTGTAACGGTACTCCATGCATCTTTTAGGCCGTTGATTAGGCCGTCCCAGATGAATTTGCCAAGTTTTCTTAATTCGGCAGGAAGCTTTTTGAACTCCACGACAATAGACGAAACGATTTTTGGAATTTCCACAACAACAAAAGCCACCATACGCTCCCGCCATTCGGAAATAATGTCAAGAGTCTTTAGGATCGCAGTCCAAATATTCCCCGGAAGTTCTTCAAAAAACTTAACAACAGACGAAACGATTTTGGGAACTTCGGTTGTTACAGTAGTGACCATGTTTCCGACCCACTCCCCGATTTTGCCGACGGCAAAGCCAAGGGCATAGCCGATTTTTTCAGGAAGAGAGCTGAACCACTCGCCAATGCTGTTTATGATGTTCCCAACCTTTCCGGGAAGAGAAGTCATAAAATCAATGGCTGCATTCCACTTGGTAACAATAATTTGCTTGATGGCTTCAATGCGCTGCTCAAAAACATTTTCGACATAATGCATTTTAATGTCGGCTTCTGCGGCGGCATCTGTTTTTTCGCCGCTCTCTTTAGCGCCCCATTTGATACCAGCCCAGTGAAGAACAAGGCCAATACCGACACCAGCAGCGGCAACGGCCCCAGCAACAGGAAGGCTTGCGCCAACAAGCAATGCAACGCCAGCACCAGCAACGCCGCCAAAAATTCCCATCAAAGCAGCAATGATGGTATCAAGAACCGGAAATTCTTTCAGCTTTTCGCCAAGAGAGAATGTGATTCCCGCAAATGTGATAAGTCCGGCAAGACCAATAGAAAGCGTTGCGGCTGTACCAGTGGCTACTCCAAGATTAGTGAGCAACGTGATGCCCGCAATGGAACCAAAAGCAGTAGTTAAAGCGGATTGAATCCATGTGCTTGCATTGCCAAGATTTGCTTCGCCAGTGCCAAGAGCGTAAGTCAGTCCGGCAAGGCTTGCCACAAAAGCGATGCCCATGCCAAGCGTAATGCCATCTGCTCCTATCGTGCGCCAAAGAACAAAAAAACCAAACGCGGCAGACACCACTTCACCTAAAAGCTCAAGAGGGTTTCCACTAGATGCGTAGCCTTTTGCAAAACTGAATACTAACGATGCTTCGACAACAACTGTTGCAATTGAAAGGGCCAACTTTCGCAATTCCGTCATCTTGGAAATTGCTGTCGCAATGTCCGTTAGAAAATCAACAATTTTCCACAACGCAAGTGCGGCGGCGATAGCACCAATAATCGGTAGCATGCCTTTGATTTTCTGCTTGATAGCATCAATCTGCTTTGCGAACTCTTCGTTGTACTGCTTGAACATATCGTAGCCGGACAGGTCTACATCGCCCAAGATGTTGCCAGCAGATGCCCCGCTGCCAGAACCAGAGCTTCCCTGCGTTGGGTCGATGATGTTGAGTTCATCAAAGCCCATCGTGTAGTCCTTCAAGGCCTTGGCAGCTTTCTTTGTCGAATCGGCTGTATCATCCATTGCGTCGCCGATGCCGCCAACACTATCAGCGCTCTTGGTGAAATCAGTGAACACGACCTTCACACCCATCAGCTTTGCCACCCATTCAACGAACTCTCGAATGAGCTGTACGGCGGCAATCAGTGGGGGGAGAATGGCTTTCAGGGAAGGGTAGAGCAGAGAGCCAACAGACTTTGCCAGCATATCCAACTGCGCTTTCAGAATTTTAATCTGGTTCGCAGGGCTCTGGATGGTCTGTGCAAGGTTGCCCTGCACGTTGGCAGTCTGCTTCATAATGGCAATGTAACGCAGAACCGCCTTATCTGCCTGAGACAAGCTAGAAACCTGCTTGTTAAAGCCCAAAGCAAGAAGCTCCTGCTGCAACCGTGCCTGAGTTAGATCAATGCCCAAACGGCGAATAGGCTCAATCTCGCCAGAAATAGCGGAGGACATTGCGGTAAAGGTTACAGCAACATCCTTGTTCCAATAGGAACCTTCGTCATAGGCAAGCTGGGTCAAGTTCTTGGACAGAACGTATGCTTTGTCACTGGTCAGACCGAACGAAGTACCCAAGCTCTGAATGGTAGCCATATAGGTCATCGCTTTGGTCGGGTCAACGCCAAGCAAGCCTTGCATCTTGCTAATGAGCGTATCCGCTTCACCGCTCAAATTGCCCATGGCATTATGAAACAGGTCTGTCGCTTCGTAAAAGTCATTGAACTTCGCAACAGCGTTGCCAAGATACTCAGCAATGGCTTTCAACGACACCAGCTTTGCCATGTTCCGCATAAAGCCGTTCATCTGGCTGGAAAGGCTCATGTAGCTTTTTGCAGATTTACTGCTTGCTTTTGTAGCACCGTCCGTTGCCGCAATGACCTTTTGGATGTTGGAAGGCAACTTCGCGAACGAATTTCCTACTGTTTCGATTTTGGAAGCAAGCGGGTCAAGGGCATCTGTGATTTTCTTGCAAGAAGTGGCAAAATCATCCAGTGTTTTTGAATCCAGTTTGCTACTAAAATCTGGAATTTTTGCAATGGAATTAAGCGCGCTGCTTACACTTCTAAGGCCAGACGCATCAACTTTGGAAAGCGGTGATAAGCCGTTTTGTAGGCTATTCATTTTGCCTTTCAGCCCAGAAAGGTCAAGGCCTTTCAAATCGACCGAAGAAATCCTAGTTAATGCACTGGCAACTGAACGGATACCTTTTGCGCTTTCAGACAGGTTTACATTGGAAATCCTATCCATAAAATCGTTGATTCTACTAAGCCCATCCATACCAGACGAAGCAGACTTCAACGCAGATATAGATTTCGCTAAAGTATCAAGGCTAGAACATACCTTGCCAACGTTGCCCTTTTTGCGCAAATTAGAAATGGCGGTAGTGAGCTTGTCAATATTAAGCTCTGCGCCCTGCGATTCCGCAGAGATTTCTACGGATAAGCTCGTAATATCAACATCAGCCATCACTACCACCATCACTTTCCATCATAGAGAACATCATTCTCTTGATTCGCTCCTGCGCCTCAACTGCGCGTTGGTATTCATACTCGTCTTTCTCCTTTTGGGTAAGGGGAATCGGTCTATCCATGTACTTGATGGGGCTAGACCCTTTCTTTCGGAACATATTGCCAACCGTAGAGGAAAGCGCAGATGCCATGTAAAAACCGTTTCTCCATGCTTCTGCATTGGCTCTGCGTTCTCGCAGCTCCTCTGCGTCACGGTATACCTTAGCCAGCCAGACATCGCCGTGCCAGAACTGCTCGTAGGTCATGCCAATGGAGATGTAATAGGCTTCTACATCGTGGAACAGCTTGGAGAAGGAGAACGATTCTCCCTCTCCGTCTGATTCCTGAGATTGTGCGGTTACACAATCTCCCACGTTGCGTTTTTTGCGGTCTTGTCCTCGGTATCAGTTGCCAGCAGAGACTTGGAAGCGTCCATAAACATCTCAAGCAGAATGCCCATCAGATCTTCCTTCTCGTCGATGTGGGCAAACATTTCGTCCACGACTTTACGCTTGATGCCACGATTCCGGGCGATAAACGCGCCGTAGAACAGGGCGCGGGAGTTGGACAGCAGGTTGGTCATCTGGGTGTACTGACCAATCTGAAAGCCTGCGCGTTCGGTGGCTTCCACGCTGTCACGGGTGAAAGTCAGCTCATAAGTGTTCTTGCCATCGGGGGAATGAAAGTTGATAACCTTTGCAGCCATAATAAATGCTCTCCTTTATAAATAGGGGCAGAACCAAATCCGTTGTTCAGTTCTGCCCGGTTTGATTGATTTGATTAAGATGTATTAGCTAACGTCAAGGGAAACAGTTTCAGCCCATTTGGGTTTACTCAGGAAAATAATGTTGATGGGGAACTCCAACGGTTCATCAACGCCTGCGCCGGACATACCGCACTGGTGCATACCATCCCAAGTAAACCCAGAGCCATCAGAAAACTTCAGAGCATAATGATGCGTGGCGTTAAGCTCTCCATCCGAATCCTTATATCCACGCGCAATAACGGCACCATAATCCGTCTTGTTGTAGAACGCAGTAAAAGGTTTAAGATCAGACTGGTTGATGCCAAAAATCTGTTTCTGCATAGGGTCAGAAAGGGTAGTGACGTCCAAAAGGTTCGGGTCGGAAATCAGGTCAGGAAAATCCTTGATGTCGCACAGCTTGGTCATAGTGCCGGAAGTTCCTTCATAAAGAGTAATTCCGTAGCTAGAAATACCAGTTGCCATAGAATGTTTACCTCCTTAGTTTCGGTAAATCATTCCGTCCTCTCCGATTGTTGCCCCATAGCTGCAATCAATCCGATAGACGGAATTGTTGTACAGCCCATTCAACGGGGCAAACGATTTTCGATAGAAATTGAGCGGTTCCAATACAGAATCCACGATGCTCACAATAGAACGTGCTTCTGCAATGCGTCCGCTTGTTTTGTTGGAATAGACACGCACACGCAGGGAAACGGCAGCATACTTGCTTCGGCTGGCAGAATCCCGATGAACCGGGAGGTTGCTGTTTTCCTCTATCTGCACACACGGAAACTTCTTGACGTTGCTGTCGTTGATTTCACCGGTAACAAAGATGCCGGGCACTTGCTTTCGCAGTTCTTTGGCAACAGCCGTAAAGATAGAATTGAAATAATCAATCAACTATTCCAAACCTCCCTCCACGTTGCTTCTACCTGAGAAGCCATTTCTTCAACAGCTCCCCACATAGCCATAGCCGGTTCGTTGCCGCTGGTGTAGTTCAACTGACCTTTGCCATCGACCTGCTTAACAGGCGTGCCAGCGTTGCCAGATTCGCCGTAGTAGTACCAACGCTTGTGCTGTCCGTTCCCTTTGCCATATGTTCCGTGTTCGCCAACACCATCAGGGAGTTCGCCGCCATAAGCGGAATGAGAAACGCCGGTGCCAAATTCGATGTGAGCAACCGCCTTGCCTTCTGCAACGATGGTACAGGTGTTTCCGTTCTGCTCAACATGGCAAGAAACATCGTTGCTGCCAGCATATTCGGCATTAGCAAATCGGACTTTCGCAACATCAAGTCCATTGTCAGCCAATGCCCGCGCAAATTGCTGTGCTTTTTGATTCAGGGTGGTCTTGTATTCCTGTATCTGACGTTCAGCATCACGAAGTCCGGCATCGCTCAACCTCACTTTAATTTTCACTTGCGGCCACCTCCTTCAGCGCATACAACGTGTCCGTGATATGCTCTGCGACCTTGACCACAATGTAGTTGAAGGGCTTTGAAACGTCCGTCTGAAACCAGACGCGCGTGCCCTCATAAAGTGGAGTGTTATGTTTTTTGCTGGATGAACTGACCACATAGCTGTAATCCGTGAACGCCCCAAAAGGGCTTGCTTCCGCAGAACCAGTAGGCGGGCTGACGTTCAGAATCAGTTTTGCAGGGTCACTCCACGTCTGCGATGTTTCGCCGGTTTCGTTTCCCCATTCGTCCACAACAGGTTTTTTCTCGCCGATAGGGTTTGAATACCAAAGCGGGCGCTTGTCCAGAGGGCTTCCATTGAACATCAGCCGATAACACCTACTCTCGGAACCACTTCGTTAAGCAGGGACTGCGCCACATCGGACGATTCCCACACACGAGTGATACCGTTATTGGTATAGCTCGTCTGTCCGTTTGCGCCGATGTGGTTGTACAGTTCCGCTGCAATGCGTATCTGCAACGACTGATACTGCAAGGGCAAATCGCTCGGTCTGTTGCCGAAGGGGTAGCCCTGTGCAAATATCTTGTCTTTGGCGAAATCAAGCAGCAGGTCAAAGAGTGGGTAGTCCTCGTCCGTGACTTCACGGTCAAGTGCAGGGGCAATGTACTGCCCCAACTTGACTGCCGTTTCGGAATACTGGTCTCCCATGCTGCTTTCCTCCTTTCGCCTTAGTAAGCCTTGATGCAGTACACAGCGTCCATGCGCTCAAAGGACGGAAGGACGATTTCAGAAGCATAGACGTTGGCGTTGACCGGGTGAACGGTCAGTTCGGTGGTGATGGCAACGCCGGTGTTCACAATGGACACAGATGCACCAGACTGGCCAGACAGCAGGTCGGCTTCCTCAGGAGTAGTGCCGTACCAGACATTGCCCAGCGCGCCAGCAGGGGTGATAACCACCATGCCGTCAGGCAGATACTTCTCACTTGCACTGTACTGGTCTGCCTTGAACATCTTGTCGTACAGATGAATGGTCAGACCGGTTGCAGATTCGATAATCTGCCGTGCTTCAGCGTCCAGCAGAACGGCGTTTGCCTTTGCGGTGACGGTCATGAACCGGTTCTTCACTTCGTCCGCAGCGATCATGTTGCGGAAGGTGGCGGTGTTCATGTACACTTCGGTCACGACCTCGCCAACGCTTGCCAGAACAGCATCCTTTGCGGCGTTCAGGTCTGCAATAGGGGTGGCGGTGGACGCAGACCACTTAGACTTGGCGACACCACTGATATCCTTAAAGTTGGTGGATTTCCAGCCGCTGTCCGGGTCGTAGTTGTAGGTGTAGTTCACACCGTTTGCCTTGATGGTGATGCCCGGAACGCCATTGGCGGGAGCCAGAAGCTGCCAGATCATGCGCTCAGGAACAATGCGTGCGCCAGTGATAAGCTGTGCGGTGTCATCGTACAGACGGTTCATTACGTCACGGGCATAAGGGTCGTTATTGTCCAGAACACGCAGGATTTCCTGACGGTCTTTTTCGCCCAGATGGTAGCCCTCACGGAAGAACGGCATCTCGGTCTCATCGAACTTGAAGCCCTCACGGGTGCGGAACGTAGCCTTTGCGTCAAATGCGCTGGGCATCAGAGACACGCCCACGCCCTTGTGACCGCGCAGCCACTTCAGGTCAAGACCGGCCTTCTTCTTAGCGGGGAACAGTGCATCAGATGCAAAGGGCATCGCATTTGTGGGGTCATTCGTCCAATAGGCGGCAATTGCAGCCGGGGCAAAGACTTCCTTAAGATTCAGTGCCATGTTGTTTTACCTCCCATTAAGCGTTCACGCTGATGTTGTCACGGCAGAAGATGCCGGGGACGGCAGTCTTGAGTGCCTTGATTGCGTCAGCGTCAAAGGTGAAGCTGGAGCTTGCCGCTGCTTTCTTGGTGTCGATAACACCACGAATCAGCAGGGAAGCATTGGGGTTCTCTGCCGGGTCAACGTCATACAGCAGAATGCCGTCAGCGTTGATGCTCTTTGCGCCAGTATCGCCGGTAACGGTAGCTTTCTTGCCAGCCAGCGTCATGGGATAGCCAGCCTTAACCGCAGCAGCCTCGGTCACGGTAAAGGGAATGGCAGTGTAGTCATTGGAAGCAAGGATGGTATCGTTGATTCCGTTGACCGTGTTTCGGGTAAACTTCATGTTTTCCTCCTTGTTAATGGAAAGCACTCATCGCGTCACTCGATGCCTTAGAAGTATTTGCGTTCTGCTGTGCAAGGCTCTTAGCAAACGCTACGCCCTCACTGTCAGAACCGCCCTTACCATCCGCACCCGGAGGTGTGGGCATATCCTTCAGCAAAGAAGCCTTGTATGCGGTGTCATGGGCGGTCATAAACTCCGACTGGAACTTAAACACCTTGTCCATGTCGCCGTCAGCCAGTGCAGATGCAGCCTTGCCAGCCAGTTCAGCGTCATAACCCTGTGCAACGAACTTCTCACGGTAAGATGCAAGGGTCTTTTCCTTGACGAGGTTCTCTTTGTCGGCAGTCAGGGCTTCAATCTGTTTCTGCATCTCTGCCAGCTTGTCAGCCTGTTCCTGTGCGGCGTTCTCGTCATCGGTACGCTTTGCTTTGAGCTGCTTCTTGTACTCGGCGGCTTCGCCGTTGGCTTTCGTTACGGCGTTGCGCAGCTTCTCGACCTCTGCGTTAGGGTCTGAAACCTTTTCCAGCGCAGAAATGATTTCATCGGCGGTCATGCCCTCTTTGTAGGCATCACCAAGCAACACATTGAGTTTCATATCGTTAATTTCCTCCTGCGTTTTTTTACCGTTGCTTCCCTGCAACGCTGCGAAATTTATATCCCGGCTTCCCTGCCGGAATATGCAAAGGGTTATTCGCCCTCTGTTTCTTTATTGGTGCTGTCAGCCTGTCCGTCAGATGTTTTGTTGGCATCAACGACTTATTCAGGCCGTTTCTCCTGCGTTCTCGGAGCTTTGCCATCCTCGCCCAACTTACCAGCGGCAATCAGGAAGGGCTTGCTCATTTCATAAGCAGCCTGCGGGTCAGGGAACAGACCGGGCGTAGTGAACGCCAACTGCGGGTCAATGCTCTGACTAAGCATCTGTGCAAAAATCTGAACCTTGCTCTGCTGGTTATCGTACTGACGGCGGGGCAGCTTGATGTTAATGTCACTTGCCATCAGCTTAGAACCAGCCGTATCACGCAGGATTTTCAGCATCACAGACAGGCTTTGGCGTTCAGCGTACTTGAACATATTCTCGTACTGCTGCGCCCTTGCTTCGGTATGATTCCAGCCATTTCGGACGATGACTGCACCCACGTTGTCGGACGTTGCGTTCTCGCTGCCAGTAGCACTAGGCATAGCAGTCAGGCTGCGGTACACGTTCAACATGGAATCAAGCAGGGTCTGACTCTGCTGCTGGTCAAGTTCGTTTGCAATCTGCGAGACAGAAGCAGGCAGACCAGCGGTGGACTTCAGGCACATTGCGCCCAGTTCCTTGACCTTGTTAAGCGCATTCTCGTCCACAAGGCAGTTCGTAAACACCATGATGGACTGGATGAACTGCGCTACACCGTCCAGACGGTTGCTTTCAAGGTCGTTGATGGCATCCAACACAGGAATAGCCGGTTCAAACAGGCCCATCCGCTCCGGGTTGAGCTTGTATTCGACCATCGGCAACATTCCAAGAGAATGGTTTTCTGTTTTCGTTACCTTACCGTTGTCGATTTCAAAGTACTGGTTTGGTGTGTACACGCAAATCAGGTCGTTCAGGTCATTCTGATAATTGCGTGGGATGTGCAGAACATTGGCGATGGGCTTGTGACCGATGCCGGAGTTGTAAATCACATACGCCATGTCTGGGTCTGGAACGTCAACCAGCAAGGGTGTTTCATCCGGGTAGTTTCCGCCGTACCCCTTATCAGGAAGAACAATGCGGTATCCCTGTCCGCACTCCAACATCCACTGCCAGAGCCGCCGATCAAGCGCGTCCTTGCCCTCATACTGCAAGGCGTTAGACAGACGGGCGATTTCCTCACCGTCACCTGTTGCCGTTTCAGACCGCACATAAGAGCAAGGCGTGCCGCTCATATAGCCTGTGTAGAAGCCAACGCACTCATTGGCGTGGTTCTCTACAATGCGATTGGTGATTTCAGCGTGGTATTCCTTCGTGCGGAGGAGGACAGGCTGATTGCCCAAGTAGTAATTGTGCAGGAAACGAATCTCATTCTTGTTCAGCAGATGAATAGGCTCTGCCTTGCCCATGACAACTTTCAGCACATTCTCCCGATTGATTTCCGTCTCCGGCGTTTCAATCGTTCTACGTCCGGTCAGCGGATTATTCAAAAAGCCGCCAACGACCATCTGATACTTAGCCATGCGTTCCTCCTTTCTGGCAAAATAAAAAGCGCAGCAAGAAAAACCTGTTAAGGTCTATCTCACTGCGCCAAAACTGCGCTTCAAAAGCTATTTACTTTTCAGGTGGATGGATGATTTTGACCCATCCTTCTTTCGTGTCTCCTTCGATAACGCCCTTGCATCTGTCGCACTTGAAATGGTATCGTCCGTCCACTTCGCCAAGATAGCGGTTGCAACGGACGTTCTTGTAAATTGGGTTCTGGCGGATACAAGGGCAGCAGATTCTAACCAGCATGAGCGCTCCTTTCGTTGGATTTCTGGAAACAGGCTGTTGAGCACAGACCTGTCAGAAGCTACTGGGAAACTGTTCGCACTTCCAGCCGTGCTATTCTTCGCCCGAAGAAAACCATTGCAGCCCTTACATTCAGTTGTTGGACAAACGCAAAACGGGTAAGCTGCAATTTTGGTGCTGCATCATGGATTTGAACCAATGTATGTCCGGTTATGAGCCGGATGCTCTAGCCTGACTGAGCTAATGCAACATAGAAACCCGGCTTGATTGGTTAACCGCTGCTCTTTGCAATGTCATGCCTAAACATTACATTGAGAGCCGGGAATAGCGGTGGAGGTTTTGGGGAATAAGTCCATGCAAAGCTAGGTAGTTGGTTGTGCTGCGTAACGGAATCGAACCGTTGCTTGCCATCCGTGAGGGAGACAGGCTGGCATCCCCCTTACAATTGGAAACGCAACATATAAAGCCCGGTGAAGGCAAAAGAGTGAGAAAACCTCCACCGGTGAAAGGAGGAATATGCTCATTGACACGCACGCGAGTAAAAATGACAAAACCCCGCGTGTAAGCTATTCCTTTAAGGGAAGCTGCAAAACTTCCTGCGTACATTATAAGCCTTGTCAAGTGGTGAAATCAAATAAATAGACCCAGCGAACACAATATATTGTGTTTTTAATCAAAAAGGCCTCTTGACAGGCTCAATTTTACTGATTCCGTTATACAATTCATCGGCAAGCTGTGCCAGACTGTCCGGTGCGTCATCATGCGGAACTTTGCCAAGCTGCGTGAACATCGTCACCTGTTCCATGAATGCCTTGTACTCTTTCGACTGGTGTTTTTCGTCAAGAAAGTAGAACCGCTTAATGTCCGGCGCATACTGGATGATTCTGGACAGCTTGCTTTGACCGCTGGGCGCACGCTGGCTGCGGACTGAGCAGTGATAGCCCTGCTGCCGGAGTTGGCTGTCTACCACATCACAGTATTCATCACCGCCGTTGTTGGCTTCGCCACGCACCACATTGATTTTGTGCTGGATGATTTTGCCCACGACTTCCGGTCTGGTCACGGTCTTATCGCCGTTATTGAACACAAGGTCGGGGATGAACACAGCATCGCCGTACACATAAGCAATAGGACAGGCGGTGAAGTCCCCGCCACCCCATGCAATATCCATGACCATGAGCTTGCGATCGGGCTCACCATCAGGCAGAACGCCGTTAAAATACCGCAGTTCATCGGCAGGGAACAGCAGACCTTCACGCACATAGGGCTTGCCCATGTACTTTGCCCACCATGTAGCATCGTCAATGCTGGCTTTCATGTCGGCATAGTAAGCATCGTCAAATCCCACGCCGTAATCATAATTGAAATTGCTGTGTCCGTTCTCGTCCACAGCGGGAATCACCCGAAATCTGTACTTTGGATTGTCTGCGTACTGGCTTTGGATGCGCCCTAAAGGGTCAAGCACGTTCCAGCGCGTGCCGACCATCAGCTCCAATGCGCCCTGCTTTTTACGGTCTTTTAGCTGATTCAGGTAGGCATCGTACTTGTTGTTCAGGCGCTCAACATTCAGGCTTTCCTCCAAGTCCTCAATCAAGTCATCGCTGTACAGAACGCCGCCCTCGCCGATTTCAACAGCACCAGTCAGCGTACCGCCGATGGAACGACAAGTCAGGGTGGGGAAGCGTTTCTTTCGATTCAGGTCAACGCTTTCGTCCTTTGCGCTCTTATCCACAAGCTGAACGTCAGGGAAGATTTTGCCCCAGTTATAGGTAACGGGGTCAGTGATGATGGACAGCACTTCTCCGTAGAAGCCGTTGGTCAGCTTGTCAGAATGTCCGCTCATGACCGATGCAACGTCCGGGCGGTTTCCCATCAGCCATGTGATAAAAAATATACAGAGCGTACTTTTTCCAGTACGCGGTGGCTGACTTACACCAAGAAATTCTACACGATGGAAAAACAAGTCCTCTAGATCACGAACCAGCGTAAGAAGAACCTTTCTTCGTGGCTGATAAAACTTCTTCTCCGGCGCACGATTCCATTCAAGGTAGATGCAATAGCTGTCGAACACATCTTTTGCTTCAAACAGGTACGTCCGGCTGATAATGTCATAGACCTTCGCCACGTCCTCGCCTGTTTTCATCTTGGCCATCATAGCTGCACAGACAGAGCGCAGCTCGCCGGAGTATTTATAGGCATCGAACCGCTTGTCTTGCGGCAGAGCGTCTCTCAGGTTCACGACCGCCTGAAGCCAGTCCTCATAGACCTGCGCTTCTGTCGGATTCTGCTTTGCATACGATTTGATGCTGTCGATGATTGCAATGCACTGTTTTGGCTGCATAAAAAATAGGCACCCCCTACCTGAAAATGTAAAGAGTGCCTACAACTGCACAAAAATCAAATATTCGGTTTTATAATGCTGTTTCGGAAAAATTATTTACTAAAATCCATCTTAATAAACGGGTTGCTCAGTTTATTTGACTTCTTTTGCAAGCTGGCTGAGCCTGCGTTTCAGCTCGTCCGCATCGTAGTACAAAGCGTCCGCGATGGCATTGAGAATATCCGGCTTGTCGGTGTAATCACACAACGTTTCAATGAGCTTCAAGCTTTGATCTGACAATTTTGCGGTTTTCATGTCGTTTTCCTTTCGGTTTTATTCTCCCGCTTTGAAATTGTAAATGGGCTTAATGTGTTTTACAATATCAACTGTTGGGGAGATTGCGTTGATAATCTCCTGTGCTGGCTTATATGCCATCGGGCATTCATCTAACGTGGATTCATCGGCTGAGGTAGTGTAAATTCCGTTCATCTGCTTTTGATATTCTTCAACGCTGAATGCTTTTTTAGCCGCTGTTCTGCTATATAACCTACCAGCTCCATGAGGAGCGGAGAAGTTCCAATCAGGATTGCCCTTGCCAACGCAAATAAGGCTTCCATCTCTCATATTAAGAGGAATGATTAGCCTTTCTCCCTTTCTAGCGGATACAGAACCTTTTCGGATAATATCATCCGATTCATCAATATAGTTATGAACGGTTTCAAAGAAGGACGCATGGGTCAGTATAGAATTGATTCCAACGCCGTCTAAAATGGTATGCATAATTCTTGCCCGATTCATTTTCGCAAATGCCTGACAAATCCGCATATCGTTAAGGTAAGAATCACGTTCTTTCCCTTCAAGATAGCAAAGCTCATTCGGAATATCAGGGAACTGAACATTCAGCTCTTTGATTTTTTGCGAGATTTCATGTTCACGACCCTGCGCTTTCAGTTCTGCAATCAGGCGTTCCGTAGCTTCTTTTCTTTTGTTCTTTCCTTTAAGATTTGAAATAGCTACGCTTTGATGGTACTCGGCAACCTGCTTTCCGAGATTTCTGCTTCCAGTATGGATAACAAGGTACTGGTTTTTTTCTTCGTCCTCGTCCAGTTCGATAAAATGATTACCGCCACCCAAAGTACCCATGCTACGAAGAACCCAGTCAACATTATGCAGGCTATCTTTACAGTCAAGTTGGTTAAGAAAGGTTCCCGACATTTTTTGCGATTCGTGAACATTCATTCCAGCCGGAACTCGTTCTCTGATTACTTTATCCAACTTTTCCGGGTCGATATGTTCAATTCCGAGTTCAGCAACAAGCATTCCGCAGCCAATGTCCACGCCGACAATATTAGGAATGACCTTCTTGCCCAAGTTTGCCGTGAATCCAATGACGCATCCAGAGCCAGCATGAACATCTGGCATAATGCGAATCTTGCATCCGTCAACAAAACTCTGATTGCAAAGCGTCAAAATCTGCTCAGTTGCCTTATCTTCAATATTGTCCGTAAAAACTTTTGCAGAAGCATATTTTCCGTTAATCGTTTTCAATGTATTCTCCTTTCTCATTCGGTTTTATTCTAGGTTGCGAACAATGTCACCTGTTCTGTTCAGCAATCCGATACCATGTCTGGCGGGTCACACCAAGCTGCTTGGCGGCATCCGTGACCGTGAGAATGCGCTTCTCCACCTGCTCATGGAGAACGTCAAAGAGGTTGCGGTCGTACTCGGTGGGCTTGCGGCCTTCCCTATAATCGGGGCGCTGGCTGGCAATCTTCTTGCCCTCTCTGGTGCGTTCAACAATCATGTCACGCTCAAACTGGGCAAACACAAGGAACATACCTCTCATAGCCCTACTTGCAGGGGTGTTGTCCATCACGCCAAGATTCAGCACGTTCACCCGGATTCCTTTTTCAATCCACGAATCAATCAGTTCATACCCACCAACAAGGCTTCTGGCAACACGATCTAGCTTTGTCACAACGATTGTATCGCCGCTCTGGACTTCCGCTTCCAGCTTGTCCAGTTCCTTACGTTCCATTTTAGTGCCGGTATATACCTCTTTGAAAATCTTAGTTGCGCCAGCGGCCTTGAGGGCTTCTTCCTGTGATTCAAGGCTGTTACCGTCAATCGCCTGTCCAGCGGAACTGACACGAGCATAACCGTAAATCATTCAGATTCACCGTCTCTTTCAAGAACTTTAAGAACAAATTCATCCGATGCAACATCAGCACCAATAGGCTGAATCACGATTTGGTATTTCATTTCTTCCAAGAGCATTGCCATTGTGGACAACTTCAAATCATCCGCATTAACACGGTTTGTCACATAAGAAGAAACTTCATATCCCATTTGCCTTGCAAGAGATGCAGAAGTATATCCTCTGATTTTCATAACGGAACGAAGAATGTCCCCGGAATTGACTTTATTTTTGGTTGCACCGCCCTTTTTCTTTTCTGCCATTTTTACAGAACCTCTCTTTCAACCCAATAATAACACATTCTTGTGTTAATGTCAACACCTTCTTATGTTTTTTGACTATAATTAAGCCTATTATTGGACGGTAAACTTTTTCGTTGCTTTACGCATTGTATATTCTTGTTAGAGCCTTACGAATTATCGAAAAATACGCTTCAGGCAACTGCCATTAAAGTAAACTAATTCGTTTACAAAAGCACTATCAAATAACGTAAATTTACGTTAGAATGCGTAAAAATCAGAAATATCTGATACAAATTATACAAATTGGGCTGTTGACAACTATATACCAAGCGTCTATAATCTAAGACAGCAGAACACACGATGAATCAGCCAACAACGGTAGATTTATCCTTTGTGGCATAAAAAATAGGCCGTCAGCACCACCGACCAAAGTTGCACTGACGACCTATTCCACCACAAAACAGAAGCTGCGCAACCAAGGGCGCAGTCTCGGTTTCCGTCAATTATTATAGCAGAAGCAGACGGTTTCTGCAATAGAAAGGAGCAAAAAACATGAACTTTCCCACGACAACCGAAGAATTTCTGAAAACCCTCTCCAACGGCAAAGAGCCGACCAACGAGGACAGGGAGTACGCAGAAGCGCTGGGCAAGCTGTCCGAACTGAACTATCGGGCAGGGTACGAAGCGGGAGCTGCCAAAAACAACAATTAAATTTTGTGCAAGTCTACAAACTTTTGGATTTTGTACAGATACCAGTACTACATTAAGCGTTTGCGTAATTGACAAACCACAACATATTGCATATACTGGTTGCACCCACATGAAGGGAGGTGAGTTTATGTACAGTCCTTATCTCGAACGGCACAATCACACGTTCACTGTTGCACTGACCGAACGGCAGTTCCAGTGGCTGAAAGCCTATTGCACCGAACACAAGGTCGCACAGGCAGCAGCCATCCGTGACACATTCTTTGAAGTGCATCCAATCCCGGAGACCAATGAAAACGAAAAATGATACGCTCGCTAAAGTTTGCCGACAGCAGCGAACGTATCATGTAAACCCTGAGAGAAGCATTCTCTCGCCGTTATTATAGCAGAAAATCGCTTCTCTCACAAGTGAAAAGGAGCTTTTTAATGCAACTTTCTTTGTCTGAGAACATCAAAATCTTCAACAACGCCGAGTTTGGCGAAATTCGTGCCGCACTTATTGACAACGAACCGTGGTTTGTGCTGAAAGATGTATGTGTAGCATTTGGAGAAACCAATTATCGACGCGTTGCCGCCAGATTAGATGATGAAGAAAAGGGTGTGTCACAAATCAACACCCCCGGCGGCACACAAAGCATGACTGTTGTGAATGAAGCTGGGCTTTATTCTGCGTTGTTTGCAATGCAGCCAGAGAAAGCTCGTGGTGTCAATGAGGAATATATTTCCAATAGACAAGAGCAATTAAAGAAATTCAAGCACTGGGTCACTCACGAAGTCTTGCCGTCCATCCGTAAGCATGGGATGTACATGACCGACAACCTGTTGGAGACGGCTATTGCCAACCCGGACTTTGTGATCGGGCTGATTCAGAACATGAAGGCCGAAAAGGAAAAGAGCGCAGCGTTACAGATGCAGAACAAGCAGCTCTGCGAGAAGAACGAAGAGATGCAGCCTAAGGCAGACTACTTTGACGACCTCGTGGCGTGGAACTTGGCTGTTTGTTTCCGTGGAACGGCAAAGGAACTGCGTATTCCTGAACGCAAGTTCATCCAATCGCTTATTGAAGATGGTTACATTTACCGTGACAAGAACAGAAATCTCCTGCCGAAAGCTGGCAAAGGTGACGAACTGTTTGTCGTTAAGGAATTTCTCAATCGGAAGAATAAGCATGGCGGTTTGCAGACCAGAGTAACGCCGAAAGGCCGTGAGACGTTCCGTCTGCTTTATGCAAGCATCCGTAGAAACGGATAATTGAGGTTTTTCTGAAAAATCCGAAAAACTCACACGGTGAACATTTTTGTTCTCCGTGAAATAGTCCAACAGAAAAGCCAGTGGTTAGAGAACATCTAGCCGCTGGCTTTTTGTGTTATGCGTTAATCTTGAATAGCAACCACTTCATAAGAGCTATAACCAGTAAATCCACTCAATGGATAAAGCTCAAACGATGCTGTTTGGCCCGAAGCAAGGCTGTCCATGATGTAAGTATACTCACCGCCGACAGGAACTTCATTGCCTTCGGTGTCTTTCATCTTGTAAAGGACGACGACCTTGACCGCATTGCTTGTAAACTGACTATTGTTTGTAACCTGTCCAGTGAATCGCAAATCATAGCCGGAACCACGTTTGGAAACGTTTGTAACAGCAAGTTCGCCAGCACGAACAATCTGATTGGCAGGGCTTGCTTCGTGAATGTTCCAATTCTCTGCGCTTGTCGTATACTCAATTCTTGTCGGCTTAACACCATCGGAATCAAAAGCGATATAATCACCATACCAATAAGAATCACCCTCGCCAACCCAGTCCAGCGTTTCAGAATCGGTCTTTAAGACGGAGCCATCTTCGCCGTATACCGTGACATTCAGCGAAACAAAATCAACTGCCCAATCAGTGTTGGGATTTTCAACCAGAACTGCGTAGAACACATAGTATCTCGTTTTGCCGTATTCGTACTTGGTTTCAAGATGGCTATGGGATTCTTTGATCGTTATGGGTTGCACCTGTGTTGCATTGGTCTCTTCCAGCTCAATAGGAGCAGACCATTCATCAGGCTTTTTTGCCGCAATTGCACTGATAGGCATAGTAAAAATCAAAGCTGCGGCAATGATAGCCGAAACAATCTTCTTTTTCATCTTTATGACCCTTCTTTATTCATCCACAAGGTCTGCGTACTTGACTTCGATGCGAGGGAGTTCATCAGTGGTGCTGGTCAATGCTCTGGTGATTTTCTCAAGCCCGGTGAACTCACCGTAGACGTTGATAATATCATCTTCCAAAATCTTCACGGCATCGCCACCGCGCTTATCCAGCATATAATACTCATCATCAGCGTAGAATCCGTATCCGCTGTTATCCGTATAGGTTCTCCATGCTTTTTCGCTGCCGGAGAAGTTTGCGTCAATAATCTGCGAGACCTTTACTTTGACTACAATCTTAGTCCCTTCATACTTTTCAGGATAACGGCACAGTTCCTTATAGTCCACAGTCTGACACTCTGCCTTGTAATCATCCTCACTGATTTCAGGTACAACAGATGCAACGGAAGAAGCAGTGGATGCGCTTGCCTTAGATGTTGATTTACTGCTGCTTGCAGAGCCGTCAGAACTACTACCAGAGCCGCCAATGGCAGACAGGACAATCAGAACAATGATTGCGATGAACCACCAGCGCTTGTAGATGGGCGGCTTGTTCTTGCCGCCACACTGAGGGCAAACCTTTGCACTTGCGGCAATCTCTGCTCCACAGTGCTTGCACGTTGTCATTTTACTTTTAGCCATTGTAGATTCCTCCATTGTCTATTTATATGGCACTTGCAATGCCATGCATCATAAGATATGCGCCACAAGCCATAACAGAAACCGCAATGATTATGCCCCATATTGAAGCGGCAATCTTTTCGTTCTTTTCTCTCTTTTCTTTGTTCTTGTCATTCTTTTGGTTCATTACAGATTCCCCCCCTTCAAGGCTTGTAAGGCAAGTATAGCACAGAACACAGACCCTTTGTAGGGGTCTTTTTGTTTTTGCGGGAAATTTTTGAGATTGACAATGGGGGTGTGGTGATTTTTTTGAGCCTTTTTTATTTTTTCGGTGGTTGAAAGACTGACCGGGCGGGGCTGGGCGGCGGCTGTATACCCCGCCGGTGGATACCCAAGCACCAGCGCACCCGGGCGGATTGCACATCATAAGCAACAGCGCAGGCCGTGCCAGATGTAAGGCAGACCACGCAAGGCACGACACACGCCCGGGCGCTGGAAGTGCTGCACCGGTCTGCACTCGATACCAGACCGCCCACGCCGGTTAGATCAGGACAGCGGCGGGGTGCTGGAGGGCGTGGAGTGTGTCCGAAACTGAGCAGATTTGTACACACTCAAACATGAACGATTTTCAACACAAGAATGTGTGCAAAACCATTGACACGAACACAAGAACGTGTTACTATATAGGCAACACAAGAACGTGTTACACCACCACAAAACAGGAGGGCAAAAACCATGAAACAGACCTATAAATGTAGTGACCTCTATACCGCCACGTTTGAGGACGGCAGCCTAATGACCGGCACTCTTGAGCAAATCTACGCAGCCCAGAACAACCGCAAAATGACCATCAAGCCCGTTGTGTGGCTCTGGTGCAGTGACAGCGGCCTGTATATGGTGGACTACATCTTAGAGGGTGCGGGCTGGACACTGGGCGTATTTGACACGCTGGCAGATGCAGAAAAGGCAGTGGCAGCGTTTAATGCACAGCCCGCAGCAGATGTAGCAGCAATGCTCACGGAGGCCGCTCTAAAACGCTTTACCTGTGAGGTGGAGTGCAAGGCACTGGGCGACGATGGCAAGCAATACGATGCTGTTTGGTGCCCAGATTACGGGCAGATTTATTATATCATCCCGGCAAAAGTTAAGGTGCTGGGCTACATCCCGCAGTATAAGGAGGATTAAACAATGATTACTCTTGACTTTTCCCAATGGTCCGCCCTCTGGTACGTTGGCGGCATGATTTCCGGCGCGTTGGTTATGATCGCATTTCTTAACAGCTAAGGAGGGCTAAAAAATGACGTTGTTCGAAGAAAAGGTGAACGAGTACCGCGAAAACAAGCGGCTTTTGGAAGAGCTTGAAGCGATGAACGAGAGCATTAAAGCAGACATTATTGCAATGATGCAGGGCGCACCGGAAATGGCGCAAGGCACCGCAAAGGCTATCTATAAGGACGTTCAGAGCGTCCGGCTGGATAGCAAGCTTTTGAAGACTCTGCACCCTGATGTGTACGCAGAGTGCAGCAGCAAGACCACATACAAGCGTTTTAGCGTGGTATAAAGAGAGTGGTTATAACATGGATCAGCAAACATTGAATTGTATGTTGCATGTCCTTAACGTGCAACTTGCGCACTGCAAAAATCAGCATAGCGAAGCCCAAGATGCATATTATAGAGGACTCCGCGTAATGGCGGATATCGTCCTATCAAGCGGCTATACTGAAGATAAGTTTGCCATAGTATCTGATGACAACGCAACGCACAAAATTTGGACAAGGGAGGCACAACCGTGATTTTATCCTCAATCTTGTTTTGTTTTTGGTTTTTTTCGGCGCTGTTTAAAGCGTCCAAATAAGAAGCATTTCACCCGGTCAGAAATGGCCGGGCTTTTCTTTTTGCCTTGCATCTGCTGAGGGTGCAGGGCTTTTATTTTTGCCCGGCGGCGTATCAGCCACGCGCAAGCGTTTACAACGGCCTTTTTGCCGTCCATGCAAATTTATACGGCCAAAACGCCAAAGCCGTTTATAGAGCTTTACAGCGGCGTTTCCGTTAATTTGACCCATTCCAGCGCACACAATACAGCAGCCACACAAGCCGCCTATACACCGTCTGCGTCACGTTGGATGGAATACCGTCAAGCGCAGCACCTCCACCGATACCAGATAACACCGCCACGCCGGACGGCTGTGTAGGCCAGCACAGCAGCCTATTATAATAATGTATAGTGGGGGGCTGTGCGCCCTGTTATGGATCCATGCCAAACAGTGCAGCAGATTGCAGACCGTGCCAGCCCGGTGGCGTCTCGATGCTTCCCACGCCCGGCAGAGCAGTCCAGCAGCGAGCGGGCGGAACCACTGGCGGCTTTCCGCCGCTTCTCTTTTCGGGCTTTCGCCCGATAGCTAATAGAGGTCAGCAATAGTCGCAGCGTTCCGGCTGAAATAGTCGAAACAGTTTCTGGAATAGTCGTAGCCGATAGTCGTAAAATAGTCGTAAAGCCGTCAGACGACTAGCTTTTGAAAGTCCTATATATAGTATAGTAACGAGCTGCTCGCTGATAGCCGCAGAGCAATAGTTGTATCATTTTCTTGCGAATCACCGCCAAATAGTCGTGTATTTTTTTGTGAAATAGTCGTTCGCCTTTTAGGAAAAGAAAGATGCGATAGTCGCTAAGCCATCAGACCTCCCCAAAATCAATATGTGTCAAGACATCTGTCAATTTTATTCTCGCTTAGCCATACCAAATTCGTATACCAACCGTACTTATTATAGTATACGCTTATATATCCTAGTAATTATCTAGGGATTATTTTGCTGGAATAGTCGTATCATCCGATTCGGTCTGTTCTTGCTCGATTTAATTCCCAGTAATGTACTATGGTATTCAACTTAATTCATAGCATTCTGCTAGGAATAATCAATGCAACATTTGTACATATCAAACCAACTACAAAATGAAGTCAATTCTCCATGTGAAATAGTCGTAGCTGGTGACGGGTCAGATGCAGTTGTCCTTTACAGGCTAGATGCCGTTACCGTTGAAGGTCACCCGGTCGGCGCGGTGCGCCGGACGATAGAGGGTAACGTAACGTAGAGGTTAGATAGACGGTATGCCCATATTCAGCCAATAGAACTTGCCGGAAGATGATGGTTACGGTCTGACCTGCTGGCTAACGGTATAGCTTTTGGAGATAGAGGGTTGTAGGGGGAAAGAACCTTTGCAAAACACTTGGTTGTCGTTTCCGGTTGTTGCAGTTGTCGCACCATTTTGGCGTGGGGGCCTCAAACAATTTATTTGTTTGAGGGGGGAGTTAAGGGGATTATAGGGGGTAATAGGGGTTGTAGGGGAAAGAGGGGGAAGAAAGGGGGGAAGATTGGTATACCATGATACCAACGCATACCATTCGTATCAACTGGTACGATTCGTATCGCTTGGTATGCAATAATCGCATCCATTTCGTCTCAATCAGCCCTGCGATTAGACGATTCTTCCTCAAATTCAGACCTTGCCGTTTCGCCCTGATAAATAACAAGAGAAAAAAGCACGGAATAGTCGCAGAGGGTAGTTTTACCACCTGACGCCATTCCATGCTTTCTGATACAATAGTTCTGTAGCCGCACGAGCTGAGATTAGATATTCTTGCTCTCTCTTGCCTTGCGCAGTCGTTCTGCTAGTGCTTCACGCTGCTCTTTGCTAATCTCACGAGTGACAGGCGACCGGAACTTCACAAGACGTTTCGGCATCGAATAGATCTTGGATTCCTTGCACCGCTTGGCAGACAGCTCCGCCATGAACTTGTATATGTCGGGGAACTGCTCACAGAGCTTGTCCAGCTTGCGAATGTAAACCGGGTCTGCCGTGTAGATTTCTGCGGTATCTTCCGCTGCGTTGAAGGTGATGATAGTTTCACGTTCGATGTTAGTAAGTGCCATAGTTGTTTTCTCCTTTGCGTTATTTTTGGTTGATTTTCTTTTTTGGGCAAGTTTCCGGCAAATAGTCCATGCAAGCTCGGCATGAAATGGTCTTTCGACAGATCATTCGTTCTGTTCGTTGTTTTTCTTCTTGTTCGCGTCTTTGGCACTCTCGCTTGTATTCTTTTTCGTGCCGTCTATGCGCATTGGCGATGATGATAGCATGGACAGCAGCCATGTTTGGAACCATAGCCTTTTCCTCCTGTATTTTATGTAGTGAAAAATATTTATAGGATTCAGACGATAACTTTATCATCCAAACCCTGTTATCTGTTTTTCTTGTCTATTTTACTGTGACGATATGAGCGCAGAAGCGATGTTACATCCACACGCATTCTTTGAACTGCTGGGTTTCCATCTGGAACGTGATGTCCAGTGACCCTACGTTGCCCTCTTTGTTCTTTTCAAGTGCAAAGTGATAGTGCTCTTCTGGTCTCTTTTGCGTTTTTACTTTTTGTGCCAGTAGGATGATTGCATCTGCGTCCTGCTCGATTTGCCCGGATTCTCGCAAGTCTGCGGCAGTCGGTGGAATGCCCGCTCTTGCTGTCTCTCGATTGAGCTGTGCAAGAGCTACCACCAGCGTTCCTGTGGACTGTGCGAACTCGTGTAGAGCCATGCTGATT